>ERZ894212.176-NODE-176-length-21902-cov-10.405319_pt1 | contig 21902 bp, 23 predicted proteins | sample MGYA00380289_ERZ894212 | MGnify/ENA primary metagenome ERZ894212 (study PRJEB32331, sample SAMN06328481) | human gut metagenome | biome: human gut microbiome; feature: stool | host: Homo sapiens | collected 2013-05-02 ... | reverse complement strand
TGCATGAATCTGAAAAAACTGGCAAAGATTCTGGAAAAACGAGGCTGGAATACAGCCACTTTTTTATATTTTGAGCTAAGAACAAGAATAAAATCAAAATTTAAAGAAAAATGGTACTGGGCATAACACCCAGCACCAAGTTTGTCTACAGTCTGGAATATATATATTATATTATATTATATAGGATGCGCCGATAATAATATAAAGTATAAAATTATAACCCCTTCCATCAGGAGATATTAACGGCGTGCATTTTTTAAAAGAAAAGTCAAATATAATATACTAATATATTAGCTACACAGGAGGATGAACATTTATGATGGACTTGTATGGAAATGGATTATTACTTGGAGAAAAAACCCTGGACAGCTTATGGATGAGACAGAACCTGACTATGAACAACATTGCAAATGTTGATACGCCAGGTTTTAAGTCACAATATATGACCTTTGAGAATGAACTGGCACAGAAGATCCGGTCTGCTCTTACTGTGAAGAAGACTTCTATGAAAAATGTGGCAAGAGGGATTGAAAATATGAGACCGTCTGTCCATACAACCTTAAATGAATCAACCAGACTGGATGAGAATAATGTGGATATGGATCAGGAACAGGTTGAATTGGCAAGAACAGCTTATGAATACCAGTATATGATCAGTTCTGTAAGTAGCGACCTTTCACGTCTGCGCAGCGCAGCTAAAAACTTTTAAATCATACAAATTATACGGTTAAGGAGAAAATATAAAATGATTGAACAGGTGAATGGCTTTATTACCCCCATGAAAGGGTGGGATGCTGTTGGAAAGAATGATGGAAAAATAACCGGAACAGAAAATGGTACAAAATCTGTGTTCCAGTCAGTGTTTGAAGATACAATACAAAATGTTTACGACACACAGAAAGATGTAGAACAGAAACAGTATCTTCTGGCAACGGGGCAGTTAGAAGATGCCCACAGTCTTCCAATCGCCCAGGCAAAAGCAGAACTGAGCCTGGAAGTTATGATCTCTCTTAGAAATAAAGCAATGGAAGCGTATAACGAAATTTTAAAGATGAATGTTTAATACTGCTGGCCATGGAATGGAACAGTAGATTTTTAATATTTGCTATATATGGAAATGCAAAGGATGAATGGAACAGTGCAGAATCTAAAAGAAGCATGGCAGAAGATGCCAGGGAAAACAAAAAAAATGATCGCAGTCATTGCGGCGGGGACGATTATCCTGGCGGCAGCCGGACTTCTGGTCCTGAATATGGGCACGAAAAAAGGATACAGTACCTTGTTTACAGGAATGAGCTCGGAAGATGCCCAGGCAGTTGTAAGTCTTCTTCAGGATGAAGGTGTTGATTACAGATACAATGACAAAAACGGCTCTGTCCAGGTAACGTCAGATACAGTAGATAAGACCAGGGCTGAATTGCTAAGCAAAGGATATCCTAAAAGCGGCTTTACTTATGATATGTACCGTAATAATGCGGGAATCATGAGCACTGAAAAGGATAAGGAAAAATATACATTGTATGAACTTCAGGATCGTCTTGGTGCCCAGATTGGATTATTTGAAGGGGTACGTGATGCAAAAGTGACCATAGCAGAAGGCGGAACCCAGAAATATGCACTGGATGATGCACAGCAGACAGATGCATCAGCCTCTGTTGTGGTGACAATGGATCCCGGACAGGATCTGACAGATACAAAGGCAGCTGCTATCAAAAACCTGATCGCAAGAGCTGTAAAGGGAATGAATTTTACCAATGTTTCTGTATTTGATGCTGCTACCATGACGGAAGTCGGCGGTGAAGATGAGGCAGATAATACTGCCGGTACAGGAAAAGATGTAGCAGAGCTTACCAGTCAGGTAGAAAAAAATATAGCAGGAAATGTGCGCCGGGTCCTGGAATTAATGTATGGACAGGGAAAAGTTGCAGTTTCTGTAAAAGGCACACTGAATATGCAGAAGCTGATCCAGGAAACAGTCGAGTATACTACTCCGGATAAGGTTGACCAGAATGATAAAACAGGACTACTGGAAAAAGAAGAAACAGCAGGGGAGAATACAGGAAGTACATCTTCGGGAAATGGAGGCGCAGCAGGCGCAGATGCTAATGCAGATACACCCCGTTATACGGGCCAGACAGGCGCACAGGCAGGTTCAGATACATATTCCAACAACAGCGCAGTAAGAGAGTGGCTGTATAATTCCACAAAAGAACAGCGTCAGATCGATCCGGGTGTTCTGGAAAATACAACAGTAGGCGTTACTATTGATACAGATGATACATCTATTGCAGACGCAGATCTGGTCAGTCTTGTAGCTAATTCAGCAGGTATTACCCAGGCGGACGCTCCTTCAAAGATCACGGTTATAAGAGCCCTTTCAGCAGCCAGTAAAAACGCAGATACAGCGCCGGCAACAGCACCGGCACAGAAAGCAAAGCTTCCATTGCCTCTTTTGATCGCCATAGGGGCAGGTGGGGTGCTTCTGGTATTGCTGATTGCTTTGCTGATGCTCAGCAGGCGGCATTTGAAAGCGTCAGAAGAAGAAAGACAGGCACTGTTAGAACAGATACCGGATGGAGATGCGATTACTGAAAATCCTCAAAATGCCATTGCCGCAGACAATAAAACTGAAAATGATGGGAATATGTCCATGTTAACTGAAGAGGAACAATCGGCGCTTCAGGGGCAGGACGATGAACTTAAGAGAAATGAAGAAATTTTAAATCTGAAAATGCAGCACAGTCTGAAATTGAAACAGGAGATCGGTTCCTTTGTGGATGAAAATCCGCAGATCGCAGCAAAACTGATCCAGAATTGGCTGCTTACTGGTGGAGGAAACGATGGCAGAAATAGAGGAAAGTAAGATAACAGATATTACCGGGGGATCCGAACTGGATAAAATGGATGCGCGGGCGAAAGCAGCAGTGGTAGTTGTGTCTTTGGGAGCAGACCGCGCTTCCCAGATTTATAAATATCTCAGTGAACAGGAAATCGAAGACCTGACTTATGAGGTAGCAAAGCTTGGAAAAACAAATAATGCCCAGGTGGAGAAGGCATTAGATGAGTTTTATAAAATGTGCCTTACCCACAAGATGATGACAGATGGAGGTCTGGATTATGCCAGAAGCGTACTGGAAAAAGCATTTGGAGAAACCACAGCCAGAAATCTCCTGGAAAAAGTATCCAAGACTCTCCAGTCCAAGCCATTTAACTTTTTTACAAAGGGAGATCCCAAATCCCTTCTTGCCTTGCTCCAGCATGAGCGACCTCAGGTGATCGCTTTGATCATGTCGTATATAGATCCTCAGCAGGCAGCACAGATACTGGAACAGCTTCCAAATGAAAAAAGGATACCGGTACTTGAAGGCATGGCAAATATGAGTCGTGTATCTCCTGAGGCAATAGCTATTGTGGAAGAGGAAATGAAGAGGAAATTCGCTACGATCATTACCAGTGAGGATAATATGAACCTGGGCGGTATTGATTATGTGGCAGATGTGATGAACCATGTTGACCGAGGAAACGAGAAACAGATATTTGATGAAATGGATAAAGATAATCCGGAACTGTCAAAAAGCATCAGGGACAAGATGTTCATGTTCGAGAATATCATCGATATGGATCCAAGGTCTGTACAGCGTTTTATCAGGGATTGCGATTCCAAGGATATTGTATATGCATTAAAGACTGCATCAGAGGATATGAAGAACGTATTCTTTGCAAATATGTCCAAGCGTATGGCAGAAACAGTCAAGGGAGACCTGGAGATCACTACCAATGTAAGGCTTAAGGAAGTGGAAGAGGCACAGCAGCGTATTGTTAATCTGATCCGTAAACTGGAAGATGCAGGAGAAGTAATAATCAATAAGGGAGGAGATGACGATAACATTGTTGTCTGATCAGGATACAGGCTTTGAAAATAAAGCCAGAGTCCGGAAGCTTCCCTTACAGGTATTTACAGCACCGGATGCACAGAAACTAGAAACAGAAAAGCAGAATAAAAAAGAAACGGAAGCTTCTTTAAATGCGGGCAATGATACATACAATGGTCTGGAATGCAGTCAGGAACAAATAGAGCTGGTGCTCAGGGAAAAAGAAAAAATATTAGAAGAAGCCCGGAAAGAAGCGGCAGCCATTGAACAGGAAGCAAACGAAAAGGCAGAACAGATCTTTAAGGAAGCCCAGATGAAAGGATTTGAAGAAGGCAGACAAAAAGGCTATGAAGAGGGACTGATCCGGGCAGAAGAGAAAAATGAGGCGAAACATCATGAAAATCAGCGGTTTTTTAAAGAAAGCCTGGAAAAAGCCTTAATAGAGATCAACAAAGAAAAAGAAAAATGCCTCAGAGAATATCTGGAAGAATTAAAAGATATTGCTGTGGCAGTGGCTGAAAAAGTGATCCATATCAGCCTGAGATCCAGCGGTTCTGTTATAAGCAGGATGATAGAAGCTGAAACAGAAAAACTGCAGAAAATGGACTGGGTCAAGATCTATATGGAAAAAGAAGACTATGAGACCATGGTTCAGGCAGATGGACATCTGGCAGAGAAACTGTCACGGCTCTCTGACAACGTCAAATTTATAGTAATGGAGGACGGAAAATGCGGAAGCTGTATCATCGAAATGCCGGACGGGATCATAGATATGAGTGTAGATACCCAGCTTGAAAATATACACAGACTTGTAGAAAACACCAATACATAAAGTACACAGAGGTGAAAACCATGTATGAAAATCTCCTGAAGTTAATACAGCAGGCAGAAACAGCAGACCGCATTGGAAAAATTGAAAATGTAGTGGGAATGTCAATGGAAGCTTCCGGAGGCAGATCTGGTGTTGGTGATATTGTTATGATCTACAATGAAGCTGAGAACTGTCAGGTTCCTGCGGAAGTGGTAGGATTCAAAAATGGCAAAATACAGCTGATGACCTATGAAAATATCAGCGGGATCACAGCGGGAAGTTTTGTCCGCAATACCGGATGCCGTTTGCAGATACCGGTGGGAGACTTCCTGAAAGGCCGTATCATCAACGCGCTGGGGCATCCTATTGACGAAAAAGGAGAGTTTCCCCCAGGGAAGCTTTATACAGTAGACAGTGCCTATATCAACCCTCTTAACCGTCCTCCTATCAGGGAACATCTGGAATTTGGGATTAAGGCCATTGATGGTTTAAATACCATTGGAAAAGGTCAGAGAATAGGGATTTTTGCAGGCTCCGGTGTTGGAAAAAGTACATTGATGGGAATGATCGCCCGGAATGTAAAAACAGATATCAATGTGATCGCTCTGGTAGGAGAGCGAGGCAGGGAGGTTCTGGAATTTGTTAAAAAGGACCTGGGAGAAGAGGGCATGAAACGTTCTGTCCTTATTGTAGCCACATCCGATCAGCCGGCAATGCTGCGTATGAAATGTCCCTTGGTTGCAACAACGATCGCTGAATATTTCAGGGATCAGGGAGCAGATGTGCTGCTGATGATGGATTCTCTTACCAGATATGCCATGGCACAGAGGGAGATCGGTCTTGCTATTGGAGAACCGCCTATAGCCAGAGGTTATACACCTTCTATTTATGCAGAATTTCCAAGGCTTCTGGAAAGAAGCGGGAATTTTGCAAAAGGTTCCATTACCGGGATTTATACGGTACTGGTGGAGGGAGACGATACCAATGAGCCGGTGGCTGATACAGTCAGAGGTATTTTGGATGGTCATATTGTTTTAAGCAGGCAGCTGGCTAATGCAAACCATTTTCCGGCTATTGATATCAGTGCAAGTATTTCACGTCTTATGAATGATATAGCCGGGGAAGAACACAAGAAAGCAGCTTCAAGGTTCAGGAACATGTTAAGTCTTTATCAGAAAAATGCAGACCTGATCTCCATTGGTGCTTACAAAAAAGGTGCAAACAGTGCTCTGGATGAAGCAGTTGACCGCATAGGTGATATGAATAAATTTCTGGAACAGGAAACAAATGAAAATATCCCTTATGAGGAAAGCATAAGGAGAATGGAAAAAATCGTGGGTTAGCAGTTATAGGAGATGATACTTAAGATGAAGAGATTTAAATACAGTCTTGAAAATGTACTTCATTATAAGGAACAGATTCTGGACAGCATTAAGGCAGAACATGGTACACTTCTGGCACAGATCCGGAACAAAGAAGCAGAGATACAGGAACTGGAGAACAAACTGGTATCTGCCCAGAATAAGATGGATGATTTGAAAAAACAGGATGTACAGATAAAAGATATTTGTCTTTATGGTATGTATATCAGTGAAATGGAAGATCAGATCCGGAAAAAACAGGAACAGTTACAATTTTTGCAGCAGCAGGAAGAGAAAAAGAAAGAGCAGGTGATCGCTGCAAAGATAGATACGTCCCGTTATGAAAAGTTAAAGGACAGGCGGCAGAATGAATATGAAAAAGCTGCTAAAAAGGCACAGGAGCTGTTTATAGAAGAATTTGCTTCAAGAACAGCCAGATATTCTCAAAACAGGGAGGTAATCTAGGTTGAGCAGGATTGAAAATACCGGTCAGATAAAAACAGGATATTCTGTGAAGTCAGGTACGAACCCAGAAGAAAAAGTGGAGAATGGGTCAGATTTTGCATCGATGCTGACAAAATACAAGAAAAAAGCAGCTCAGGATGACGAAACAAAAAGAGCAGAAACAGGGGAAACTAAAAAGAAAGAAACACAGCCAGAAGAAACCAAAAGTGGGGAAAATGGAAAACAGGTTAATGGCAGTCAGTCCGAAAAGAATAAAAAAACAGCTGAAATAAAAGCAGAAATAAAAGTAACGGATATACGGGACGGAAAGAACAGCCAGGATGGAGAAATAGAGCAGGATCAGGAATTGGCAGCTGCCTATGCTTCTGAAACTTGCTACAGGAGCTTTGTACAGATAACAACAGAAAATAATAAAATGCCTGCTGTTTACAACAATGAAATACAAGATCTGGCTGTACAGATAACAGCGGAAGCAGGAATGGAGGATCAGTTGGCAGCTGTCAGTACCATACAGAAGAACGAAGCCCCCCACACAGAAACAGCTGCTCATGCAGATGACTTAAAGCTCCAGAACAGACTGGCACAGACAGAAGCTGCAGGACGGACCGGAGAAGCCGGGCAGTCAAAGCGAACTGCCAAAATGAACCGGGAAGAAGAAATATCAGACCAGAAGGAACATATTTCCGGAAAGGAAATGACAGCCCTGGCATCGTCCAGTTATACAGGAACTGTTGAAAGTTCAGCTGGAACAGCAGCAAAACCAACCGCTGTTGATGCAGGACCGGCAGACCGGCTGGCAACAGCCCAGGATACATTGACAGAGGATCTGGGAAACTACCTGGATACAAAGATCAGTGAAAAAAAAGGAAAGCTGGAGCTTTCCCTTGAGCCGGAAAGGCTTGGAAAGCTTACTATCCGGCTGGAGTATGAAAAAGGAAAAACAGAAGTCACTATTTTTTCAACCAGTGCAAAAACACTGGAGATATTAAGCAAAGAAGCAGGGCATCTGGCGCAGATCCTGGAAGAAAAAACAGGAACTCCTACTGTTATTTACACACCGGAACAGACTGAAAACAGGCAAAACATGGATCAGGATCCCGGTCATAGCAGAAACGGCAGGCAGGACCAAAAAGAGCAGCGCCAGAAGCAGGATGACAGCTTTGCCCAACAGCTAAGGCTGGGACTGGCCTAGAAGGAGGATTAAAGTGATATGGCAGATCAAATAACAGTCAGCAGCGCTGCAAACCCGTATCAGGCTGGTGTTTACAGTGCCGGATCCAACAGCAAGAACACGATGGATGTAAACAGCTTTATCAAGCTGTTAGCAGCACAGCTTTCCAATCAGGATATGACAAGCCCTATGGATAACAGCGAAATGATGTCCCAGATGACAAATATGGCAATGGTCCAGTCACTTACTGCCATGACAGAGTCATTAAATACATCAGCTGCTGTTACAACACAGACGTATGCAGGCAGCCTGATCGGTCAGGAGGTAACAGTGGCGGTTACGGATCCTGATACCGGGACAGCAAATGGCGTGAAATACGGAAAGGTAGTTTCTGTTGATTTTACCAAGGGAGATCCGGTGGTACGTCTGGAAGGTGATGATACCAGCTATAAGATGTCCAGTGTCCTGGGAGTAGGAAAGCTTCCAGAGAAAGCAGGTGAAAAAGATCCTGACAGGGGATCTGAAAAAACAGATAAGATCACAGGACAGTTAGCAAATGCAGATCTGAAAGACACAGGATCTGAAGACACAGAAACAGAAGAAATCTAAAAAGGAGCAAAAGAATATGTTAAGAGCAATGGATTCAGCAGTATCAGGTCTTCGGGCGCATCAGAACAAACTGGATGTCATCGGCAACAATATTGCAAACGTAAATACATTTGGTTTTAAGTCCCAGAGTTACAGCTTTAAAGAGGCAATGTACCAGACTTCCACCACTTCCACAAAGGGAAGCGAGAATGCCGGTGGTGTAAATGCAGCCCAGTATGGATATGGTTCCATGATGGGTTCCATCAGTACGGATATGGGTGCCTCTACACCAACTTATGTAGGTGGCCTTAATGCAAGCGTAGACGGAGAAGGCTTCTTTATTACATTTCCAAAGAGCACAGAAACTGTTGAAGTAGCGAATATGAAGAAAACGGACTTTGATTATACCAGAGTTGGTCAGTTCAATATTGACGGAAATGGATATCTTACAGATGCCAACGGAAATTTTGTTTATGGTTTCCGTCCGGATAAGGTAGATAATCCAACGAAATTTGGTGATGAGCTTGTAGCTATCAAGGTTCCTAGTGAGGTAGATGGCAATAGCTTTGATGATGAGCCGCTGCAGCTGACAGATGTAAAGATCAACAGTCTGGGAGAGATTTCAGGTACAGTAAAGTCAACGGACAAGAATAAGGATGGAAAAACCGTCAGCATCGGTAAGGTTGCTATTGCCACCTTCCAGAATCCGGAGGGCTTAAGCAAAAAGGGGTCGTTTTATTATGGGGCAACAGAAAGCGATAACAGTGGTAAGGCTTCCGCTACGATCCCAGGAGGAAGCACCTCTTCTTTAATGACCGGATATCTGGAGGCTTCCAATGTGGATCTTGCAAAGGAATTTTCTGATATGATCACAACCCAGAGAGGCTTTCAGGCCAATTCAAAGATCATCACAGTCAGTGATGAGATCCTGTCTGACCTGATCAACATGAAGCGGTAAGGAATATGATCTGTGTAGAACGACTTAACGGAGAAATTTTATATCTGAACTGGCTTCAGGTTGAATTGATCGAACAGATCCCGGAAACAAAGATCCGTATGATGAATGGAGATTACTATCTGGTAAAAGACAGTGTAGAAAGTATCAAAGATCAGGTGACCGGGTTCTTTCAAAGGTGTGTCAGCATAAAAAAAGAGATGCAGATTTAGGAGGAAAAGCAGGTGGATCCTACAACATTACTAGGTATAATCCTGGGTTTTGCTTTAATTGTAAACGGAATCGGTTTTGACAAGATTGGCAATTTTATTGATGTTCCCAGTATGGTCATTGTTATTGGTGGTGCGCTGTCAGCAACTTTGTCCAGTTATCCATTAGGGATCTTAAAAGATATTCCAAAGCACTTTGCAGTACTTGTGAGAGGAAAACGCTATGATATTCCGAAGCTGGTAGAACAGCTTGTAGATCTGGGAACGATAGCAAGGCAGAGCGGTCTTCTGGCACTGGAGGATAAAGCAGCGGAGATTAAGGATTCTTTCTTTAAACAAAGTGTCCTTATGATCGTAGATGCAAATGATCCGGATAAGGTGAGGCTGGTTTTGGAAAGAGAGCTGGATAATATGATGGTCCGCCATGACCAGGCAGCAGGACTTTATGAAAAAGCGGCATCTTATGCACCGTCTTTTGGTATGATAGGTACCCTGATCGGTCTGATCAACATGCTGAAAGGAATGAATATGGATGCAGGTGGTTCTTCAAGTATCGGAAGCGACATGTCAGTAGCATTGATCACAACCTTTTATGGATGTATTCTTGCAAATGTTATTTTTAATCCGATCGCAAAGAAATTGAGGATCCGTCAGGATGAGGAAGAACTGTATTGTTCTACTATCATTGAAGGGATCATTGCCATACAGGCAGGAGAAAATCCAAAATACCTGAGGGAACATCTTCTAGCATCGATCAAACAGTCACAGCAGCAGAAGATCCTTGAAAAAGCAGAAACTGGAGATTCTCAGGGGAAGGAACAGGAAGATAAATGAGTAAGAAAAATCGTCCCACAGACAGTGGTGGCAGCTGGATGGATACTTATGGAGACATGGTAACATTGCTGCTTACCTTTTTTATCATGCTGTATTCCATGTCTAACCTGGATGCAGAGAAATGGACTATTTTTGTGAAAAGTATTCCAACAATGCAAAACCAGGAATCAGAGCATATTACTATCAATTCCCAGATGTCAGATACACCAGATGCGGATAGCATAGGTCAGAAGATCGGTCAGGAGAGCGCCCAGGAAGATCTGCAGATAGAAGATATAAATAAGCTGTATCTTACGATCGCTGAAAGCCTGAATCAGGCGGGTGTAAAGGATGCTACGGTCATCAGGGGAAATGATTATACGTATGTTTCTTTTGCAAATAATGTGTTTTTCGGTGCAAATAGCTCCATGCTTACACGGGAAGGACAGTTAGTCCTCCATACATTTGCAAAAGCCATAGCTCCTGCAGCAGGTGGGATTGAACAGGTTAATATCATGTCCCACACTGCGAAAGTAACAGATAATTCACAGAACAATCCACAGACTGTACGAAAAGACCGTATCCTTTCCGCGATGAGATCTGCTGAAGTATGTATTTATTTCCAGCAGCAGAATGTAATAAAACCTGAAAAGCTGGTGGATATAAGCTATGGTGAGTATCGCCCTATAGCAGATAATTCCACAGAAGAGGGAAGGATAAAAAACCGCAGGATCGAGTTTTTGCTTTTAGATAATGGGGCAAAAGAAAGAGATCTGGATGAATATTATAAAGATTTTAAGAGCGGTGAATATAGTAACACTACAGTGGTAACAGTAGGACAGTCACAAGGCTCTTCCCAGGATGGTGAAACTGTACCGGCAGATACCAGTGCAGCAGATGAAGAAATAACGTCAGATACAGGAAATTCGGCGGGAACACAAAATACCAGTGAATAAGAGAGGTTAGGAAGAATGGCAGATGTTTTATCACAAAGCCAGATAGATGCACTTTTAAAATCTATGAGTGCAGATGCACCAGCGCAGGAAACAAAAACAGAATCCGTAAAGCCTCAGCCGCCGGAAGAAAAAAACTACATAAAATACGATTTTTTCAGCCCGAGGAAATTTACAAAAGAAAAAATGAAGATCCTCAGGAGCGTATTTGAAAATTATGCGCGCATTCTTACTTCCCAGATCAACGGTATATTCCGTGTGATGACGGATATAACGGTGCTGGATGTACAGGAAAGACGATATTACGAATATGTAAGTGCTCTTCATGAAAATGACTGCATGACAATGATAGATGCATCAATAGCGGGAGAGGAAAAAATGAGTGTTCCACTTATGCTGTTTGTAACTCCAGGTATGGTGATCACGCTGATCAACCATATGCTGGGAGGAGAAGACGTTGTAGCTGTAGAGGACGATTACCGGTATTCTGATGTGGAACGGGCTTTGTATAAACGGATCGTAGAATACATGACAGGTGCTTTGAAGGATGGATTTTCAAATTATGTAAGTATTGATTTTTCTGTAGAACATGTAGAAGAAAATCCCACAATGGTTCAGGATGTAGGATTGGATGAAACAGTAGCTATTATCATTTTAAATGTAGATATATCTGGACAGGCACAGGAAAAATTAAAGATCTGTATTCCAGGTAATCTTCTTACGGTCATCTTTCACAGTATTGATAACCGTAAACACCTGGCAAGAGGATTTTCTTATCAGGATAATAAAGATAAGATCATGGATAACATACGCTACTCGAAACTCCCTATTACAGGACAGCTTGGTACAGTACAGCTGGATCTGAAAGGACTTTACCAGATACAGGTTGGTGATGTGATCGATCTTGGAAAGCCAAAAGACAGTCCGGTCAGACTTTTTGTAGGACGTCAGCCATGGTTTACAGGAGAAATGGGATGCTACAAGAAAAATGTGGCGGTCAAGATTGAAAAGTGTATTTCACCAGAAATAACAGAAGAAAAGAAAACGGATTTAACACCAGAGAAGGAAGAAAATCCTGATAACATAGCTGAACCTGTTAAAGAACAAGAATAAATACACTCCTAAAATATAGGAGCATATATAAGAATGAAGGAAGAAGAGGAAGAAAAAATGGCTAAGATAATGCTGGTAGATGATGCTGCTTTTATGAGGATGATGATCAAGAAAGCTCTTAGTGCAAGTGGATATAACGATTTTATCGAGGCACAGGATGGGGCAGAAGCAGTAAAAAAATACAGTGAAGAAAAACCGGACATGGTAATTATGGATATTACCATGCCAAATATGGACGGGCTTCAGGCTTTGAAAAAAATTCGTGAAGATGATCCAAATGCCAAAGTTGTTATGTGTACAGCAATGGGACAGGAAAGCATGGTTGTAGATGCGATCAAATCAGGTGCCCGTGATTTTGTGGTGAAGCCTTTTGATGCACAGAGAATTGTAAAAACTGTAAATGACATTCTTGGAAATTGATCCATAAGGAGGGAACTGTTATGGCATTTTTAGGTTCATTTGATATAAGTGCTTCTGGAATGAGCGCGCAGCGTGTCAGGATGGATATTGCGGCAGAAAACATAGCAAATATGGACACAACTCGGACAGAGTCAGGTGGTCCATACCGAAGGAAAAATGTACTTCTTGAAAGCTATTCAGATACGTCTTTTGCCCAGGCAATGGAAAATGCAGCACGGGGAAAAGGAATAACCAGCCGTCATGCAGGAGTAAGAGTTTCTGGCATTGTGGAAGATGACAGAGAAGCTAAGAAAGTTTACAATCCGGATCATCCGGATGCGGATGCGGACGGCTATGTGACTATGCCAAATGTGGATGTTCTGAAGGAAACGGTAGACAGTATGTCAGCTACCCGGTCTTATGAAGCAAATGTAACAGCATTAAACGCAATTAAGCTGATGGCTCAGAAAGCACTGGAAATTGGTAAGTAGAAAACAGGAGGAAAATGAGAATGGGTGCACTCAGCTTTAATGAGATGGAAATAGATGCTCTTGGGGAGATGATGAATATCAGCCTTGGAGCATCAGCGACAGCAATGTCTACACTTTTAGGATCTACCGTTCACATTACGACTCCAAAGGTAAAGATCCTTACAAGGGATCAGTTTGAATTTAAAAAGCTGGAACCGGCAGTAGGAGTAGAGATCGCTTATGTAGAAGGACTGGAAGGAAGCAATATTATGATGTTCAGCAGAAATGACGTGCGCATCATAGTAGGAACCCTTCTGGGCGAAGAGATACCAGATGATAAATTTGAACTGGATGAGATCAACAGAAGTGCTGTTTGTGAGGTAATGAACCAGATGATGGGTGCATCAGCGACGGCACTTTCAGAGTTTCTGAAATTTACAGTTAATATATCAACACCGGTTTCTTTTGAGATCACAGACGCAGAAAGCTTTAAAAACAAGTATTTTCCGGAAGCAATTCCTATGGTGGTCATTTCCTTTATTCTTGAGATAGAAGGAAAGCTGAAAAGTGAGTTTTTAAATATCATGCCGGAAAAGCTTGCCAAAAGGCTTTTGGAACCGTTTGAGATATCCCTTGAAGAAGCAGCAGAGATTCAGACAGAAAACAAGGAGTCAGGATCAAAGACAGAAGAAGCAGCAGAGAAGATAATAGAAGAAGCAGCAGAGAAAGAAAAACCGCAGCCTGAGCCAGAACCAGCCCCGTCCCCGCAGCCAGTACCTACCCCGCAGCCAGCTCCGGCTTCCCAGTCAGCTCCGGCTTCTCAGCCAGCTCCGGCTTCCCAGCCAGTATATACCCAGATGCCGGCAGGTATGGCGGCTGGCGTTTCCACAGATATGAATCCAGCTATTTTACAGCTTTTGAATCAGATGCAGCAGTCACAGGTGCAGATGATGCAGCTGATGCAGGATATGGAAAAACGGGAACAGGATGAGAAAAAGGAATCCAGGGAACCTGCCCTGATCCGGCCGGCAAAAGCACCTGACCTAGAAGCTTCCGGAATTGAAAAGGGAGAAGAAAGTGCCAACCAGGAAATGCTTATGAAGGTGCCATTGGAGATTTCTGTGGAGATAGGACGCACCAAGAAGCTGGTAAAAGACATTTTGGAGTTTACCCAGGGATCCCTTGTGGTCCTGGATAAAATGGCAGGAGAACAGGCAGACCTGTATGTAAATGGACAGTGTGTTGCCAGAGGAGATATTGTAGTAGTAGAGGACAATTTTGGTATCCGTATTACAGATATTGTAACCAGGGATATCAATCCGGAGAGCCTTTAATATGATAACAGATATTGTTTCTACAACAGGTATGCTGCTTGCTTTTGTGGTCATTTTGTTTCTGGCATGGCAGGCAAGCCGCTACCTGGGAAAAAATGCCTCCTATGGAAAAAAAGGGGGAAGAATGCAGATACTGGAACAGCTGAAAGTAGGGAACGATCAGTACGTTATCCTTCTTAAGCTGGATGAAACCCAATACCTGCTTGGAACCAGTCAGACAGGGATACAGGTTCTGGAACGGCTTAAGGAGGAGAATGATCATGAATGAACTGATTACAGGCTTAAATGGAGGAAATGTTCCAGCACTGGACATTATCATGCTGCTTACCTTTGCAGCACTGCTTCCTTCCATTGTGGTTATGATGAGTTCCTTTATGCGTATCATAATCATACTTTCCTTTACGCGAAATGCAATGGGAGTCCAACAGACGCCGCCGAATATTGTCCTGACAGGAATGGCACTTTTTTTGACACTGTATATTATGAGCCCGGTTATAGGCCAGATCAATACGGTTGCCTACGAGCCCTATAAAAATGGGGAGATCACGCAGCAAGAGGCAGTAAGCCGTATGGCAGATCCACTGAAGCAATTCATGCTTCGCAATACAGAGAAGGATACGCTGGATCATTTTGTACAGATGTCAAAACAGGAAGTTAAGAAAGATGTGAAAGAATATCCGCTTACAGTTGTTGTACCAGCTTTTATGACCAGCGAATTAAAAAAAGGGTTTCTGGCAGGATTTCTGATCTATCTTCCATTTCTGCTTATAGATATAGTGGTGTCTACCACCCTTATGTCCATGGGTATGGTAATGCTTCCGCCAACTATGGTCTCTCTTCCCTTTAAGTTACTTTTATTTATTACAGTAAATGGCTGGGAACTTTTATTTTCCAGTCTGGTACAAAGCTTCCGGTAGGAAAGAGGTAAAAATATGACAGAAGTACAGATCCTGGATATCATGTATGAAGCATTTCAGCTGGCAATGAAGCTGTCGCTTCCGTTTCTTCTGATCAGTATGATCGTAGGTGTGGTTATTGCTGTATTTCAGGCAGCCACACAGATTAATGAACAGACGATGACATTTGTACCCAAACTGCTGGCTATTATGGTGCTTTTAGGTTTTTTAGGAAGTTCTATGCTGGTTATGCTTCAGGAATTTTTTCAATACATAGTGGAATTGATCGCAAAGGGGTAAAAAAGATCTATGTTTATCACATTTTCAATGGCAGTGATGCGTATGAGCGGAGCCATCGGATTCAATCCACTTTTTGGAAAAAGTAATTTTCCTGTAAAAATAAGGGCATATTTTGTTTTTGCCCTGGCCCTGCTCCTGTATCTGTGTGCTGACCAGACCAAGATAGCATATCCGGAGTCAATGGCAGAATACATCCTGATGCTTGCAGGAGAGCTTTTTCTTGGGGCAGTGTTAGCCTTTGCAATGGAACTGGCGTTCCTTACGATCCGGTTTGCTTCTTCCATTATGGATTATTCAATGGGACTTAGCATGGCCCAGGTTTATGATCCCCAGTATGGAACCCAGTCAACGGTCAGTTCCGGTATTTATTATGGATTTATGGTACTGCTCTTTTTTGCCAGCAACAGTCATTTACGGCTGTTAGCATTGTTTTACCAGTCAGTACAGCTGATCCCTTTTGGAAAAGTGACATTTAATCCCATGCTGGTCCATGTGATCACAGATGGATTTTGCCAGGGGATCCTTACTGGTATGCAGTTTGCATTTCCAATGATAGCAATTGAGCTTGTGACAGAACTGGCAATGGGGATCCTGATGCGTATCATTCCCCAGATCAATGTTTTTACAGTAAATTTCCAGGTAAAGATCATAATGGGGCTTTTGATGATGCTTCTGTTGTTTTCGCCAATGGCGGATTATATAGATACCATCTTTACATATATGTATCAGATGATGTGGAAGCTTTTAAGCAATATGAAACCAGTCTGAAGGGAGTGTAACAGAAGATGGGACAGAGTGGTCAGGAGAAAACAGAACAGCCTACCGCCAAAAAACGGCGGGATGCCAGAAAAGAAGGAAATATCTTTCAAAGCAGGGATGTATCTACCGTAGTAATCCTGGCTGGCATATTTTTCGGGATCCGCATATGGCTTCCTTTTATATATGGACAGATGAAAAATTATATGACATGGGTCATAGATGGGGCAGCACGATCCTCAGAAGATATGCTTTCAGCCAGCCTTGTTTTTGTTACACTGTCTGTGTTTTTAAAATGTGCGCTTCCTCTGTTGGTTTTAGCCCTTTTACTTGGAATTGTGGCGCATGGAGTACAGACCCGTTTTAATGTATCCTTTAAATCCATCCGGCCGAAATGGAACCGGCTTAATCCTCTTTCAGGTATAAAACGGCTGTTTTCCATGAAAAACATAGTGGAACTGGTAAAAAATTCTATCAAGATAACACTGCTTCTGGTATTGCTTTACAACATACTGAAGCAGGATCTGCAGCCCATGGCATCAATGATCGATATGAATCCTGCAGCATCTGCGGCTTATATGATGAAAATGACCTTTGATCTGCTGATACGTGTATGTATTGCCTTTACGGTCATTGCCTTTGGCGATTATCTGTATCAGCGCTGGGAATATGAAAAAGAACTTCGTATGACAAAGCAGGAAGTAAAAGATGAGTATAAACAGACAGAAGGTAATCCTGAGATTAAAAACAGGATCAAAAGCCTGCAGCGTCAGATGGCATCCAGCAGGATGATGCAGAAGGTTCCCCAGGCAGATGTGATCATACGAAATCCTACCCATGTGGCCATTGCTTTAAAATATGATCCGGATCATGACAATGCTCCGGTAGTACTTGCCAAGGGATTAGATGAACTGGCGTTAAGAATCGTAAAGGTGGGGGAGGAAAACAATGTTTATACCATTGAAAATAAACCACTTGCACGGGCTATGTACAATTCCTGTGAACTGGACAGGCCGATCCCCTCAGAATTTTATACAGCAGTGGCAGAAATCCTGGTATATCTGTATAAACAGAATAACGGGAAAAATAAAGATAGAAAATAATAGTTGGAGATTAATGGACGAATGAAACGGTTATTGAGTTACTCAGTGGTTATGTTTGTGATCACGATCATATTGCTTTTGATCATTCCCCTTCCGGCGGGACTGGTGGATGTGGCGATCATATTGAATATGTCCCTTTCCATGATGATCCTGGTAATAACCATGACCATTCGGGAGCCATTGGAATTCTCCATATTCCCCTCTCTTTTGCTTATTACCACGCTGTTCCGTCTGGGTATCAATGTTTCAACCACGAGAAATATCCTTTCTCAGGGAGGTTCATCAGGCCGTGTCATTGCTGCCTTTGGTGATTTCGTTTTAAGAGGAAACGTAGTAGTAGGTCTGATCATCTTCCTGATCATCGTGTTGATGCAGTTTATTGTTATCACAAAAGGTGCAGAACGAGTGGCAGAGGTGGCAGCTAGATTTAATCTGGATGCCATGCCGGGAAAACAGATGGCTATTGATGCAGACCTTAGTTCTGGTCTGATCAATGAAACACAGGCAAAGGAACGGCGTGCCAAGGTTCAGAGAGAAGCAGATTTTTATGGTGCAATGGATGGTGCGACTAAGATCGTAAAGGGCGATGCAGTTATGTCACTTATCACAACTGCCATTAATCTGATCGGCGGCAGTATCATCGGTATTGTACAGTCCGGCAGCAGCATCTCAGCTGTGCTGAGTACCTATTCCATTGCGACAGTAGGTGATGGTCTGGTATCCCAGATACCGGCTCTTCTTATTTCTACTGCAACAGGAATGATCGTTACAAGAGCTGTTTCAGAAGGCAGCTTAAATGAAGATGTATCAAAGCAGTTTCTGGCCCAGCCTCATGCTATGATCGTTAGTGGTGCAGCAGTGGCGGTTATGGCTGTGATACCTGGAATGCCGGCAGTAAGGACTCTGGTTGTGGCTGCATGTCTTATGGGAAGCGGATTTTATCTTTCCGGAAAGATAAAAAAAGAGCCACAGGCATTGTCACAAATGGCAATGGATCCTTCTACCCAGCTTCAGGATTCCCCACAGGCCCAGGCAGCTGCTGCAAAAGAGGAGGTAAGTGAGGAAGAATATTTTAAAGATGTAAATAATGTATACAGCCTTCTTACACTGGAGCCAGTGGAGATCGAGTTTGGTTATAGTCTGATCCCTCTGGCAGATGAGTCAGTAGGCGGAAGGCTGATCAGCAGGATCGTTATATTCCGCCGCCAATATGCCCAGGATATGGGATTTGTGATCCCATCCATCCGGCTCCGGGACAGTTCTTCCCTGGGACCAAGTCAGTATAGTATCCGCATAAAAGGAGAAGAAATTGCAGGAGGAGAGATCCTGATTGATTATTTCCTTGCTCTGGAACCAGAGGAGGTGGAAGAAGAAATTGAAGGTATTGAGGCCATTGAACCAGCATACGGTATACCCAGCAGGTGGATCAAGCCTGAAAACAGAGATCGAGCTGAATTATATGGTTATACGGTCATTGATCCTCTGTCTGTATTGCTCATGCATCTTTCAGAAGTGATCCGGCAGCATTCATACGAACTGCTTACAAGACAGGAAGTGGTAAGGCTTACGGAAAATCTGAAAAAAACAGCTCCTGAGCTGGTGGAAGAGGCAATACCACAGATGATCAGCTACAGTTATTTCCAGAGAGTTCTTACAAACCTGCTAAAAGAAGGAATCCCGATCCGCGACCTGGAGACCATTGTAGAGAATCTGATGCAGACAGCTTCAGAAACAGGTCTTCCTCCAAGAGAGCTGGACCAGACAGTAGAAAAGATCAGGACAGCTCTTAAACGTACCATTACCCGCATGTACTGTACAGATGGATGCATGAAAGTGATCACACTGGATGCCCAGCTGGAAAGGGAAATGGTCGCATCCTTGTCAAAAGGGGAAAATGGCTTATATCTGGCATTAAACCCGGAAATGCTCCAGCATGTCATCCGGCAACTGGCAGAGCAGATAAAAAAGTTCAGTGGTTTATCACAGAACCCGGTGATCCTGACTTCACAGGTTATGAGGATTCATTTTTACCATCTGGTAGAACCCTTTTATCCTAATATCAGGGTGCTTTCATTTAATGAGATCGCAAATAATGTGCAGATCCAGTCAATTGGAAATATAAGTACAATGGAAAAAGGATCATAAGTGTACAGTTAAATGATATAAACAGCAGATAACAGGAGTGAGAAAAGTTATGGTAGAAAATCAAGAAAAAGCAGAAAAGGAGTTATTTGCGCTTTATAAAGAAACGAAAGATCCAGAAATAAAGAAAGAGATCACCATGAGGTATCTGTACATAGCAAGAACCATGGCAACAAAGTTATACGATCTTTATTCTACCACCATGCAGATGGAAGATGCAGTAAATGAGGGTGTGGTGGCGATCATAAAAGGAATCGATATGTATGATCCGGATAAAAACATTAAGTTTTCCACTTACATTACAACGCGGGTAAGAGGAGCAATGCTGGATTATGTAAGAAAACAGGAGTGGATGCCCCGGGGATTTTACAAGCAGTTGGGTATTATAGAATCTGCATGCGAGGACATGAAGCTGGAATTAGGAAGAACACCAACAGTTGATGAACTGGCAAAGCATCTTGGAATAGAAAAAAAACGCTGCCAGAGGATCATTTCCATGAAAAACAGGGGAAATATCCAGTCTCTTGATCTTCTGCTGGAAAATCAGAATATATCCAATGGAGTCCAGCTCACAAACAATGATGCTCAGGTACAACCTGAGGAGGCATGCTTGTGGGAAGAGGATATGCGGGTGCTGGCAGAAGGTATAGCCCAGTTAAATGAAAAAGAGCAGAAAACACTGGCACTGCATTATATGGAAGGGTTGAAAATGGAACAGGTGGGCAGGGTCATAGGTGTCAGCCAGCCCAGAGCATCCCAGATCCACACGATCGCTTTGCGTAAGCTGCGCCATTTTATAGAAACAAAAAATGGAAAGGGGATAAAGTCAGGTGTATCAGGGATTTTATAATCTGGCGTCAGGCATGCTGACCCAGAGCAGGAACTTAAATACTATCAGCAATAATATGGTAAATATCCAGACTCCTGGATATAAGAACGAAACAATGGTAAGCAGTACATTTAAAGAGGAAATGCTTTATCGTACGGGAAAGTATAACAAAGAAAATCCAACCCAGCTGGCTTCTGTTTCAAAAATAAAAACAGCAAAACAGGTTTATACCAATTATGAGCAGGGCGGCATGGAACAGACAGACGGGATCTATGATTTTGCCTTAAATGGAAATGGTTTTTTCTGTATACAGACATCCCAGGGCATCCGGTATACAAGGAATGGTTCATTTTCAGTAGATAAAGATGGATATCTGGTTTTAAATCAGGCAGGAAAAGTTTTAAATAAAGAAGGACAGCCTGTCCAGATTAAAAATGAGAACTTTACAGTAGATTCCAAAGGACATATTACTGCTGCTATTACAAATCAGTCTGATGGTGAAGAAAGCGGCAGCCAGGAAGTTAACATAGAGGATTATGGAACTTTGAAAGTAGTGGATTTTTCAGATCAGGGGCAGCTTCATGCAGAGGATAATGGACTTTTCTCTACTGCACAGGCAGAAACAACACCTGCAGATACAACTGTTCAGTGGAAAATGCTGGAAAAATCTAATGTAGACATGGTGGAGCAGATGACAGCTATGATGTCATCCCAGAGAGCGCTTCAAAGCGCAGCCCAGTCACTGAGAATGTATGATCAGATCATGAGCAAATCTGTGTCAGATGTAGGAAAGCTGTAAGGAGGATAAGAAATGAATATGTCATTTTATACAGGAGCAACAGGCGCCGGACAGTTTACAAAAAAACTATCAGTTGTAGCCAATAACCTGGCCAATATCAACAATACAGGCTTTAAACCTAAAACAGCGGCTTTTTCTGAACTGATCCACTATAATCTTAATGATTCTGAAAATGCCCAGACAGAACTGCAGACAGGTGTAGGAGCCAGAGTGGAGCGCACCTGGACGGATTTTAGTATAGCCGGTGCTACTCAGACCGGAAAAGAATATGATTATGCAATTATGGAGCCTAATGCATTTTTTATGATACAGGATCCTGCATCAGGTGAGATCACCTATACAAGAAATGGTCATTTTCACAGGGGAGAACGTGAAGATGGATTTTATCTTGTAACAGAAGATGGAAAGCTGGTGCTGGACCAGAACCAGCAGCCTCTTAAGTTGGAAGTAACAGATGTAGAAAAGCTGCAGGAGGAATCAGAGTCAGAAGACGATGACTACGATACTGATGATACAGATGACACAGAGAATGATACTGACCTTCCTAAGGTAAGTGTATACAC
>ERZ894212.123-NODE-123-length-24674-cov-7.120354_pt1 | contig 24674 bp, 20 predicted proteins | sample MGYA00380289_ERZ894212 | MGnify/ENA primary metagenome ERZ894212 (study PRJEB32331, sample SAMN06328481) | human gut metagenome | biome: human gut microbiome; feature: stool | host: Homo sapiens | collected 2013-05-02 ... | reverse complement strand
ACAATACGACTGATTAATATTTTGGGATTGGATTTATTCGTAGAGCGACGAGGATAAGAGGATGAGAACATTATTAGTTTATATTGAAATCAAAGGTGAAAATAAATTTGTTGGAGAAATTGTAGGAAACAGTTCAAACGATGCCTGTTTTTCATATGATTCAGCATATTTAAACAATCCTGAGCATCGAGCTATTTCCATTGGTCTACCATTAGAGGAAAAGACATTTGATACAATACGTACTCGAATTTTCTTTGAAGGCTTACTTCCAGAAGGATTTACAAGAAAATGTGTAGCCAAATGGATGCACATGGATGAAAATGATTATTTATCCATTTTAGCAGGTCTTGGTAGAGAATGTCTCGGAGCAATCAAAGTTATAGAAAAGTTAGATCAGGTAATTGATCCAGATTATCGTGAACTGTCTAAAGAGGAAGTTTATTCACTTGCCAGAGAAGGAGCATCAGAATCCGCAGAACTGGTCACAAAATCACATCTGTCTTTAACTGGTGCATCTGGAAAAGTTGGATTGTACTATAACGACTTAGATAAAAAATGGTATTTACCAATAGGAGAAGCGCCGAGTACACATATTGTAAAACAAAGTCATGTTCGATTAAAAAAGATTGTTGCAAATGAGCAACTATGTCTTTTGACGGCAAAGAATTTAGGAATTGAAATTCCGGAAAGCTTTATTGTTACAACAGATAAAAATGATGATGAGGCTGTGCTTTTCGCAACGCAGCGATATGATAGACAATTTACAGCAAGTAATAAAGTGATTAGTTCGATTCTTATTTAAATAGTGGATTATAGGAAAATAAAAAAGCAGAGGCTTCATTCAATAATGAGTGAGGCTTCTTTACTATAAAAAGAAAACCTCTGATAAAATCAGAGGTTTCTTTTTGTAATGCGGAAGATGGGACTTGAACCCACACAAGCGCAATGCTTACAAGATCCTTAGTCTTGCTCGTCTGCCAGTTCCGACACTTCCGCATTCATCTTTGCTCTCTCGCGAAGACAAGATATATAATACATCGAAATTGTTATTGTGTCAACAGTTTTTTTGAATTTTTTTATTTTTTTGAACTATTGCATAAACTGTTAATATTTCTTCTGTTTCAAAAGGACTCTCTTAATATACCGGAAAGTTTTTTCCTCTCCCTCTTCTGCCAGCATTTTCAACAATTCGTGCAGAAGGCCTGCTGTATCCGGATGGATCATTTTTCCAAGCCGCCCGGCTCCCTTCTCATAATACTCCAATGGATGATTGTCTCTGTATGCGTCCCCCTGATATGTCTTAGATGCCGCAATACGATCCATGAACATCTCCACAACATATTGAAGCGGCATCTTAAGGCCTATGATACCTTCCCCCGGATCTACACTATAATCGATCCAATATTCATAATGATGTTTGTTACGTCCTTTATGATGTAACCATGCCTTAGAATAACCCGTTGCCTCCCGTTCAGCATTATTCGGACTTCTATTTCCCTGGTAATACCTGCATCCAACTAAAAATTCTGTCGGTGAATATTTGGACAGGTCATGAAGAAGTCCCTGTCTGTAAAGTCCTACTTTAAAGCATTCCTTCATAACAAGATATTTATGATGATTGATCGTCTGTAAGTGTTGTAATGTCTTCATTTTTCTTCGTTTCAACCTCCACAATCCGTTCTGCTGTAAGCACCGTAACCGACCGCTCTTTTAACTCTAATTTTCTCTGATCTTTCAAAAGCACCGGCACATCTAACATCCCCCGTTCCGTCGTCGCTTTCACATACCAGCCATATCCCTTTGGTAAAGCCGGCAGTGCAAATACATGTTCCAGCCAATGCATATTATATGCAACATAACAGTCCTCGCTTTTTGTCTGTGCTCCACTATAATATACGCCCAATTGCCTGCTCGACACTTCCCCCGGTATCTGCCACGCCTCTTCCCCGTGATAAGATACATCCGGCACACCGCAACAGCTAAGATCTATCCCCTGCAGTTCTCGCTCCGGTGTGAGAATCGGATGCGATTTACGGAATGCAATCAGTTCTTTTACAAAATCATGCAGTTCTTTCTTCTTTTCCAGTCCCCGCCAATCTGTCCATCCTATCGGATTATCCTGACAGTATACATTATTATTACCTTTCTGAGAATTTCCAAACTCATCTCCTGCAAGCATACACGGAGTTCCCTGTGCCAGAAAGAGCAGGAAAAATGCATTAAATATCTGATGATTCCGCAGTTCCATTACTGCCTTTTTCCTGCTCGGTCCTTCCGCCCCGCAGTTCCAGCTATAATTATAATCCGGTCCATCCTGATTATGTTCACCATTCTCCTCATTGTGTTTTGCATCGTAAGACACCAGATCATTCAGGGTGAATCCGTTCTGATCAGTAATGTAGTTAAAGATTCCCTGCTCTTTTGAATGGTGTTTCAGCCAGTAGATCACGTCATGGATCATCCCTTCGTCACCTTTCAGAAATCTTCGCATGACTGTCTGGAATCCCAACTCGTGTTCCATAATCTTGGTGTTTTTCAAAAACGGATCTGCATGCACACTCTCCGTCGAAATCACAAACGGATTTAATATAAATCCATCTATATGGTATTCCATAACATAATACCTCAGACATTCTAACATCATCATCTTATCTGCAGCCGTGCAGAATGGCATCTCCAGAACGACCTCTATTCCGGACCGATGACAAGCCTTCACCATATCTTTCAGTCCTCTAGCGCCATCTCCATCTGCAGAATATGCGCTTTTGGGTGCAAAATAGCTTCCCGCACCGTATCCCCAGTAATTTCTATATATCTGGCATTCTTCAAATTCATATACCGGCATACAATGGATCTGGTTGATCCCAAGATCTTTCAGATATTCCAGCTTTTCAATTACTCCCTGAAAAGTTCCCTTCGCCTTTACTTTTGATGATGGATGTCTTGTAAATCCGCGGATATGCAGACTGTACGCTATTACCTGATGATACGGTATCTGTAATGTATGATCTCCTTCCCAGTCATAATCACTCATCTGCAGCCGTCCCCGGATCTCATGTTCTGACAGTTCCTTTTTTACACCCCAGCGTTCTTTGCCGGCAATTGCTTTTACGTACGGATCAGTTACAACCTCTTTATTAATCAGATAATTGTATTCATAATCTCCCGGCTCGATATCCTCAAGTGCTATACACCTCACTTCACCGATCATTGGTTTCATATCAAACTGCCTGCACGGTTTCTTTCTCCCTGTGCGGTATAATAACAGTTGGCAGTCCTTATCTGCCGGAACTGCAATGGAAAAATTAACCCTGTCTTTACTTATCTGCACTCCCAGTGGTAATGGATATCCTTGAACCTCTCTCATCTCTGTTATGTCCTTCCCGTTGCCCGTCTGCGCCTATTGCCATCCGTCTGCGCCATACATTTCAACATTATCTTTATTAATCATAAATACGTCTATTGCCGTCTCTGTTTCAAAATCTTTTCCGTCAAGAACATTCAATGCAATATCTACTGCTTTTTTCCCGATATTGATCGGACACTGTGCGACTGTCCCTGCGATCTGACTATCCGCTTTCATTAATTCCTTCTTAATATCAGGCGAACCATCTACACTGTAGACAACAGTCTGATCATTATTCGCAAGATTCAGTGCTGTCTTTGCTGCAACAGCCATCTGGTCGTTTCCACACATGATTGCCGTCACATCCGGTTGTTCCTCCAAAATCTTCTTGGCTGCTTCCAGCGCACTGTCAAATGTTCCGTTTGTATCTTCTCTCGCTACAACTTCAAACCCTTTTTCCGCCTTGGCAACTGCCTGCTCAAACCCTGTAATACGGTCATTCACCGAATTTTGTGTCGTAGCCTCCAGAATTGCAACTGTACCGCCATCCGGATACTTTTCAATCAGATCATTGCCACAAAGCTTCCCTGCCTCTGTATTATCAGAGCCCACATATGCATCAATATAATCTGTGTCTTTTACCTGTGAATCAATATTAATAATTTTTACCCCTGCGTCCTGCAATGCCTGAAGCGAAGGTGTGATCTTCTCCCAATCGACCGGGCAAAGGAAAATTGCATTGATCCCCTCATTGATCATCTCCCCGATCTGCTCTGCCTGTGTATCCGCATCAGATGCCGGATCTTTTACCACCATGGTACATTCTTCTTTTTCTACGATCTGTTGTGCAGCTTCTTCCAATGTTATAAAATATGGATTCTGCATATCGATCACAGAGAACCCAAACTTGTACTTTCCTGCGTCTTCTGTCTGATCCGTATCCTCCGAATCATCTGTTGTATTCTCACTGACTGCATTATCCACCGGCTTTCCAGCCTCTTTCTTGCATGCAGATAATGCGAAAATGCATACGAGTAATACTGCAATCACTCCTAACATTCTCTTCTTCATCATGTTGTTATTCCTCCTTATTATTGCGTTACATACAGCTACATTCTACAACATTTTTACCCGTTTGACTACTATCATCTTGCTTTTTATCCGTTTCTTTGTTAAAGTTAAGATAAGTTTTAATGTTAGTAAAGGAGACTATGATATGAGCGACACAAAGGAAACTGAAAGCTACACAACCGTAGAGCTTACACTCGATAACGATGAGATCATTGAATGTGCAATCCTCACAGTATATGAAGCTGCAGGCAAAGAATACATTGCCCTGCTTCCTCTGGATGAGAATCTTGAACCTAATGAAGCCGGTGATGTTTATCTCTATCAATACAATGAAACCGAGGACGGCGAACCCGATCTCGGCAACATCGAAGATGATGACGAATACGAAATTGCCGCTGATGCTTTTGATGAATGGATGGATTCCCAGGAATTTGATGAATCAGACGTCGAAGAGTAATTCGGACACAAAACGGGAAGGAGTCATATCTTTCCCGTTTTTTTCTTTTACATAACTGATGATCAGTTTTCTCTTCGCCCTGGTCATTGCTACATAAAAAAGCCGTCTCTCTTCTTCGATTTCCTCATCCGTCACTGCTTTCTTATACGGACTACTGCCCTCATCTGCCTCGATCACAAATACCGTATCAAATTCCAGCCCTTTTGCCGCATGCATTGTCATCAGATTCACACCCTCTGCCGCATTTTTTTTACAATTCTGCTCCTTTAATATTTCCCCGTATCGTTCTACATGTTCAAACCAGTCACCGATCGTTCTATATCCTTTGGAATTCTGCCATATCTCTTCCAGCACCGCAAAAAGATCTTCCACTGAAATCTTCCGGTATGCCGCATAGTCTTTTAAAAACTCATCATAACCCATATGTTTCCGGATATATTGGATTGCTGCATATGGTGTTTTGTCTTTTATCATCTTCATGTCCCATTCCAGCTGATCCACTCTGTCCGTCATCCAGTTTTTATCCCGGTAATATTCTCTGAGCGAATCATAGGTAACTGTTCCGCCTTTCATACTATCCCTTGAGAAAAATCTGTTTGGCCGGTTTGCGATCTGCAAAAAATATTTTCGGCTATATTCCCCCTGTGAAAGGTGAAAATAACTGCTGATATCCTGTGCAATAAAATGTTCGTAAATATTATTCAGATGTTCTTTCATCACGAACGGAATCTGATATTCCATCATAAGTTCCGACATTGCCCTTGCATCTATATTCGTCCGGTACAACACAGCTATATCTGTATAAGCAATACCTTTTTCCTGACATTCCTTTATTTTTTCCAGCACATATTCTGCCTCCTGCACAGGGTCTTTTACTTCCTGAACATGAACTGTTTCATCTGCTTTCTGAAACGCTTCGATCTTTTTTTCAAACCGGATTTTATTATTACCGATCACTCTTAAAGCACCATTGACAATATAAGCACTGCTGCGGTAATTAATATCCAAAAGTACCCTCTTGGCCTTTGGATAATCTTTCATAAATTCCATCATGATTCCCGGCTTTGCTCCACGAAATCCATATACCGACTGATCATCATCCCCCACTACAAACAGATTATTCTGCGGTTCAGCCAGCATACGAACCACATCATACTGTGCCTGATTCACATCCTGAAACTCATCTACCAGAATATACCGGAATTTATCCTGCCATTTTTTCAGAATATCCGGATAATTAAAAAACAGATCCCTGCACTGGATCAGCATATCCTCAAAATCAATCTTCCGGCATTTTTTCTTTTCTTCTTCGTAATCTTTGTATAGTGCACGGAATTTTTCTGTTGTATATTTTACCGGTTCATAGGCTTCAATAGCCATACAATTATTCTTTACATTTCCAATTTCTGCGGCCAGTTCCTGCAAATAGTCTTTTTCTTCATCCGTTTCCGGTTCCTGATCCCATCCGACTTTTGGCAGAAGAGTTCTTAACATCCGATATTTTTCTTCATCCGTAAGGAGATTCGATGGTTCCAGACGGTACGCCCATTTCAGGATTCCGTAATAGATTCCGTGAAACGTTCCGAATGTAACAGCATAAGAAGACGGACCACAGATCCGTCTGGTTCTTTCTTTCATCTCCTGAGCTGCATACTTAGTAAAGGTAATGACCAGAATTTCTTCTGGCCTTACCTTATACTTCATGATCAGATATTCTATTCTCTTTGCAATGGTTAGAGTTTTCCCCGATCCGGGGCCGGCGAGAACCATACATGGTCCTTCATTATGGGCGACTGCCTCTGTCTGAGCATGATTTAAACTCATAGAATCCCCTTACTTGCTTAATAATTCAATTCCGTCTTTGATTCGTTTTACAGATTCTTCTTTTCCAAGAATCTCCATAATCTCTGTGGCTCCACCCGGTGTACTCTGCTTTCCTGATACAGCGGTACGGATTGGCCACATTACATAACCGACTTTTACACCCTTCTCGTCAACATAACTCTTAAGAAGCGCAAACAGCGCATCATTACTATAGTCTTCCTGTGCTTCCAGAAGCGGAAGAACTTCTCTTAATACTTCCAGTGAATTTTCTTCATTGGTTTTCATCTTCTTATGGCAATACATTGCTGTATCATATTCCGGTACTGCTTCAAAAAAGTCGATCTGCTCTGCAATATCCGGGAAGATCTCAATTCGTGATTTTACCAATGCTGCGATTTTCTTCAGGTCATAATCTTTTGTAATAACTTTGCGGATATACCCTTCCGCTCTTTCATAGAACTTATCAAAATCCATAGCTTTGATATATTCACCGTTCATCCATTTTAATTTGCCGAGATCAAATACAGCCGGTGATTTATTCATGCGGTGGAAGTCAAATGCCTTTACCAGCTCTTCCAGTGAGAATATCTCCTGATTGCCTTCCGGCGACCAACCAAGCAGTGCTACATAATTAACAACTGCCTCTGTCACAAATCCCTGCTCGATCAGATCTTCATAAGAAGAATGTCCACAGCGTTTGCTGAGTTTCTTATGGTTTTCATCTGTGATCAGCGGGCAATGTACATATATCGGCACATCCCATCCGAATGCTTCATAAATCTTGTTATATTTTGGTGCAGATGACAGATACTCATTACCACGTACAACATGTGTGATTCCCATCAGATGATCATCGACAACATTTGCAAAGTTGTAAGTCGGATATCCATCTGATTTGATCAAAATCAGGTCATCGAGTTCTTCATTCGGAACTGTGATATCGCCGTAGATCTCATCGTGGAATGTAGTAGTTCCTTCTGTTGGCATGTTAAAACGGATTACATGCGGTTTTCCTGCTGCAAGGTTCGCTTCAATCTCTTCTTTACTTAAATGCAGACAATGCTTGTCATATACAACAATCTCTGTTCCGCCATCCTCGTCAGACACTTTGCTTTTCAAAGATTCCAGACGTTCTTTGTCACAAAAGCAGTAGTAAGCATCCCCCTGTTCGATCAGCTGTTCTGCATATTTCAAATAAAGTCCCTGTGCATTCCGTTCACTCTGCACATACGGTCCTACTCCGCCATCTTTATCCGGACCCTCATCGTGAACCAGCCCGGTCTCTTTCAATGTACGATAAATGATATCCAGTGCACCCTCTACAAAACGTTCCTGGTCTGTATCTTCAATCCGGAGGATAAAATCTCCATCTTCATGTTTTGCGATCAAATAAGTATACAGCGCTGTCCTTAAGTTTCCTACATGCATTCTTCCTGTAGGACTTGGTGCAAATCTTGTTCTTACCTTACTCATAACTGTCATTATCTCCTATTTCATTATTATTTTGAAATGTATGAAATCTATGTATTGCTACATACATTAGAACACTATCCGTCTCTACATTGTAGCACAAATCCAAGGCGGACAGCAACCTTTTATATCAGATCTTTCATCTGTGTCTTTCACCCGGAAGATTTACCGGATCCCTCTTTCCATTTTTCTGTTGTTTTGCAATCTTTCTTTCAACCCAGTATTCTTTCTGGAACACTTCTCTCGGGACAGATACAATGCAGACAATTCCAAGCACAATCCCAAAAGCTACTTTTATTGCTCCGATCCCTTTCGCAGCAGCCATTGCAAACTGATTTGTCACCAGATAATACGCTGTAAAATAGATGCCAGCTCCCGGCACCAGTGTAATGATACCCGAAATCATAAAGATAGTGATCGGACATTTCAGGCGGACCGTCAGCATTCTCGCAACCAATACAGCACATACCGTTCCTATAAAGGACGCAGCTGCAACCGAACAATATACAGACGCAAACTTGTACATCATCCATCCCACCGATCCGGTGATTCCGCATCCGATATAGAACCTTCTCGGCACCTGAAACATAACCGCATATGCAATCGTCCCGATAAATGAACATGCCAGATTTGCTATAATTTTTATGATCATTATAAAATGCCTCCTAACACATGATGATATACCGACAACGCCGTTCCCACACCGATTGCAATATAAACAAATACCATAACCGCATCAATCATTTTAACTGTACCTGCAAGATAATCACTGTCCGCCAGATCACGGATCGCATTCACAAATGCAAGTCCGGGCACCAGCGGCATAATCCCGCCGGTCACGATTCCTTCCATCCTAAGTTCCCCTAAAAACGGAATCTGCATTGCTGCCAAAGCCATAGAGGCAATAATGATCCCGCCTACAATGTGAACCAGGATCTTTGAAACACCGTGTTTTCCGGCAAAAAGTGACCATGAAAACACAACACAGCCGACAAAAAATGCCACAAATGCTTCCATTGATGTTCCGCCAAGCAGATAACCCAATCCACCGGCGCTTAATCCCGCCGCCGCTATCTGATAAGGAATACGCTTGACCGGCATCTTGTCGATCTTCTTTAACTTCTTTATTGCTTCTTCAATTCCGACATGTCCTGCTGCAATTTCCCGGGACAGATCATTTACTTCTGCTACGATTCCAAGATGTGTAGAGGAGAGCGGTACCTGTTTTACTTTTGTATACAACTTTTCTTTATCCGTTCCTGCACAGATAAACAATCCATGACTCAAAGTAAACAGCTCCACATATTTCACCCCGAATCTACGACAGATTCTCATCATCGTCTCTTCTACACGAAAAATCTCGCCTCCGTTTTTCAAAAGCATTCTTCCTGCTTCCATTGCAAGATTAATTACACGTTTTGTGTCGATTTCCGACATCAGTTCCTTTTTCAGATATACCTCATCTTCATCTGTGAATCCACATTTTTCACAGAATTCCATGATGTCCCGGCATCGGTCTTTTTTCATATATCCCCAGTCATACTGTGAGCAGTAATGTTCACAGATATAATGGATCATATACCGGCCATACCCCTTGCCACGGTCTTTTTCTATGGTTACAATATTTTTTATCTCACATTTCTTTTCTTCCGAAAATATAACCACGCACAATGTACGGAGTTTTCCATGCTCTTCAAGTAAAAAGAGTTCACCTTCTTCCAATACTTTACGGATTCTGGATTCATCCGGATCTCCCATACGAAGCAATTCTATATAATCTTCTTTGCCGTCTGTTATCTGTCGAATATTCATGCCTTTTCTTTCTGCTCCTTTTTGCTGTAAAGAACTCCATCTATGCTTTGATATGCCGGATTGTCCGGTGCAACCTCTATATACATAAGATTTTCCAGTTTTTCCAGGGCTCCGGGTTCAATCCATGTAATATTGGCCGGAATATAGATTTCTTCCACTCCCGTAATTCCAGTTAATGCTTCTGCTCCGATTCCCTTACATCTGTCGTCTGACGGCAATATAATAATTCCATCCTCGGCAGCCAGAGACGGGTTCTCACAACGTTCGATCATGCCATTTTCTCCTATGATAAATCCATCAAGATTCAGCATACCACTCTGCTGTTCTTCTGTGCTGCTCTTGTCCTCTTCAGCGCTCTCAACCGCTGCTTCCGCAGTTGTTGTATCTGCCGCAACAAGTGCAGCGTCCGCATTCTTTTCAGCTTTCAAAATCTCAGATCCATCTTCCGAAGCAGACGTGTTCATCTCTTCTGCAGCAGGCAGCTTTGTAATTCGGCTGTCATCTTTTCCGGCATCAGCTGTTGATGTGGTCACATTCATAATTGTTCGATTCGGTGCCGCTGCCTGAGCGCACAAATTTTCGATTATATTCTTCGCATTCGAAACACACGATGCTTTTATTTCCACATATCCTTTTACAGTTTTCCGTCCGCAGCCTTCCATTATGCCGCCGGCTATCTTATACCTGTTCCGGCTTTGAATATATCTTTCCCCTGCATATTCCAGCCTCGTGAAACACTGTATGGAAACTGCGATTACAAGTACCATTGCCAGATCCGTATATCTGCACCTTCTGACCCGGTATTGTTTTTCTGACGCTGTACCATTCTTCATATTCTTAATCTTTTCCATAGCCTTTTCCATATATCCGCTTTCTTCCCCCTTATACTTCCATATGGATTTATTATAAATCATATATACAAGAAAAGAAAGTGATGTTCCATTGCTCACTGAAACTCCACTTTCTTTTTCATGTTTTTATTTGTTACAAAATCTTATACATTGATCTCTGCTGTTACTCCAAGAATATCCTTATTTGCTTCCAGCACAGGATTCACGACGTTCTTCAGATATACATCAACCTGAATCGGCGCACGCCCCACATATTTTGCAGGATCCATCGTCTTCTGCAGTTCTTCCAGCGAAAGATTGAATGCAGGATCTGCAGCAATCAGTTCAAGAAGGTTGTTGTCTAATCCTTTTTCTTTGACATTGCGTCCGGCTTCCATAGACAGCTCACGGATTCTCTCATGAAGTTCCTGTCTGTCTCCACCTGCTTTTACAGCATCCATCATGATATTTTCTGTTGCCATGAACGGAAGTTCTGACATCAGTCTCTTTTCGATAACTTTCGGGTATACTACCAGTCCGTCTACAACATTCAGACACAGATCCAGGATACCATCAATTGCCAGAAATCCTTCCGGGACACTGAGACGTTTGTTAGCAGAATCGTCAAGCGTTCTCTCAAACCACTGTGTTGCAGATGTGATTGCCGGATTCATGGCATCCACCATCACATATCTAGAAAGTGAAGCAATTCTTTCACTTCTCATAGGGTTTCTCTTATATGCCATTGCCGAAGATCCGATCTGACTCTTTTCAAATGGTTCTTCAATCTCTTTCAGATGCTGAAGGAGACGGATGTCATTGGACATCTTGTGTGCGCTTGCTGCAATACCTGCAAGTACATTTACCACTCTGGTATCTACCTTACGTGAATAGGTCTGACCTGATACCGGATAACATGTCTCAAATCCCATCTTTTTGGCGATCATCGGATCGATCTTATCAATTGTCTCCTGATCTCCGTCAAAGAGTTCCAGAAAGCTTGCCTGTGTTCCGGTCGTTCCTTTTGATCCGAGAAGCTTTAAACTTCCTTTTACATATTCCAGATCTTCCAGATCCATCATGAATTCCTGCATCCAGAGTGTTGCTCTCTTACCTACTGTTGTAGGCTGTGCAGGCTGGAAATGTGTAAATGCAAGTGTCGGAAGACTCTTATGTGCATCCGCGAACTTTGCGAGTTCGGCAATCACATTGATCAGTTTCTTTCTGACAATCTCCAACGCTTCCGACATCAGAATGATATCTGTATTATCGCCTACATAGCATGAAGTCGCACCAAGATGAATGATTCCTTTTGCATTCGGACACTGTTTTCCATATGCATACACATGAGACATAACATCATGACGGACTACCTTTTCTCTTTCTTTTGCCACATCATAATTGATATCATCTGCATGTGCTTTTAATTCTTCAATCTGTTCTTCTGTAATATCCAGTCCCAGTTCTTTTTCCGTTTCAGCAAGTGCGATCCAGAGTTTTCTCCATGTACGGAACTTCTTATCCGGCGAGAAAATATACTGCATCTCTTTGCTTGCATATCTTTCTGAAAGTGGACTTGTATATCTGTCATTACTCATACTAATAATCTCCTTCGTCAATTCTTCCACCCGACTATTTTAACCTGTTTTCTATTCAAATGCCAGCGAAACATCTCTTCCAGGTACTTCCATCGGATAATTACCGGTGAAGCATGCGTCACAATATGCCAGATCACCGACCATGTTTTTTAATTTATCAACTTCCATATAGCCAAGCGAATCTGCCCCGATCATCTCACGGATCTGCTCTGTTGTATGGGAATGTGCGATCAGTTGTTCATTCGAAGGCACATCTGTTCCGAAATAACATGGATGCAGGAACGGTGGTGAACTGATCCTTACATGTACCTCTTTCGCTCCGGCCTTTTTGAGCATCTTGATAATGTTCGCACAGGTTGTTCCTCGTACAATAGAATCATCTACCATAACAATACGTTTTCCCTTTACAACCTCTTCGATCACGTTCAGCTTGATCTTCACACTGCTTTCCCGCTGACTCTGTTTTGGCTTGATAAATGTTCTTCCGACATAACTGTTCTTGTGGAATGCCATGCCATACGGAATTCCCGACTGTTCCGAATATCCTTTCGCCGCAACCAGCCCGGAATCCGGTACTCCGACAACCAAATCCGCATCAACCGGATAAGATTCTGCCAGAGCTTTCCCTGCAACAATTCTCGCATGATATACATTCACATCATCGATCACGCTGTCCATTCTTGCGAAATATATATATTCAAAAATACATCTTGCCTGCTTTTTTGGATCGATTGCCATAGTTTTATCTGATTTCATTCCATGTTTTGTAAAACTTACAATCTCTCCAGGCTCTACGTCTCTTACAAATTCTCCTCCGACGGCAACAATCGCACAGCTCTCCGAAGCCAGGAAATAAGTATTATCTCTTTTTCCAATACAAAGAGGCTTCAATCCAAACGGATCTCTGGCACCGATCATCTTTCTCGGCGAACTGACAACCAGTGCATACGCCCCCTGTATCTTCTTCATCGCATTTTTTACCGCATCTTCTGCCTTCTCTACATTCAGACGTTCTCTGGCGATATGATATGCGATCACCTCCGAGTCAATCGTTGTCTGGAAAATAGCGCCTGTGTACTCCAGTTCATGGCGAAGTTCAATGGCATTTGTCAGATTGCCGTTATGTGCAATTGCAAGGATCCCTTTCACATAATTGATAACCAACGGCATCGCATTCTCAGCTCTGGAAGCACCTGCTGTCGAATATCTTACATGTCCGACACCAAGATTTCCCTTCAATTCCTGTAAAGACTCTTCATCGAACACTTCATTTACCAGTCCAAGTCCTTTCTTGGAATGTACTTTTCTTTCTCCATATGTATCCGTTACCGCAATACCACAGCTTTCCTGTCCTCTGTGCTGCAATGCAAAAAGTCCATAATAAACGGATGGTGCAACATCTCCGCCATCCATATCATAGGCTCCAAACACACCGCATTCTTCACCCAGTCCTGTTGTTACTTTTTCAAATTCACTCATAAATGCAGACTCCATTCTTTTCAAATTTTTCATTTGTCAAAACTGTCTTTAAAAAGCATTTTGCTATATCAGTATAATACAAGGCAAACGGAAAAGCAATATTTCCATCTACCTTGTATTCCTGCTGATACATTATTTATAATGCGTCGTTTAATAAGCGAAGCTTATAAATCTCCTCTATTCATTAGTTTTCCCGCGGTTAATCATTGAATTTTCCGAGAAATTCTTTCATTCTTTCATTAGATGAATCGAATACTTCTTCCGGAGTTCCTTCTACTGCGATCACACCTCCATCCATGAAGATTACATGATCCGATACGTTTCTCGCAAAATTCATCTCATGCGTAACAATCACCATCGTCATATGCTCCATCGCAAGTTCCCTGATAACTTTCAAGATCTCTGCAGTCAGTTCCGGATCCAGTGCGGACGTCGGCTCATCAAAAAACAGAATATCCGGATGCAGTGCAAGTGCTCTCGCGATTGATACACGCTGCTGCTGTCCTCCCGACAACTGACAAGGATATGCATCTTCCTTGTCGGCAAGTCCCATCTTCTTCAAAAGTTCTCTCGCTTCTTTATAGACTTCTTCTTTCTTTCTCTTCTGTACTTTCAGCGGTGCATCAGTGATATTCTTCATCACCGAATAATGCGGAAACAAATTAAAATTCTGAAACACCAGTCCAAAGGTTCCGGAATAATGGATTTCCCCTGCATCCGCAGTCTCAAGCCCCGTTGCACATCGAAGAAGGGTTGATTTTCCCGAGCCGGAAGGACCGATGATACCAAGGACTTCTCCCTTTTCCACCTTCAGAGAAATGTCTTTCAGAACTTCGACCCCGTTAAAACTTTTTTTGATATTTTTCATTTCAAGCAGACTCATGATCTATTCCTCCTAGTGGTAATAATTCAACTTTTCTTCAATCTTTTCCATAATCATCGCAACAAGCAAATTGAATACATAATAGAAGATACCTGCTGCAATATACGGAACCATGGAAGTCTGTGCCGCCGCAATCTGTTTTGCCATTGTAAACATCTCCGTTACAGCCAGCACAAATGCCAGTGAAGTGTCCTTTACCAGCGTGATGATCTCATTGGTCACTGCCGGCAGAATATGCTTACATACCTGAGGAAATACGATCCGGAAAAATGTCTGGCTTTTGGAATATCCCAGTACCTTTGCCGCTTCATACTGTCCTACCGGAATTGCCTCAATCCCGCCTCTGTATATCTCAGCAAAATATGCCGCATAATTAATTGCAAAACCGATCAGCACCGCAGTCATACGGTATCCTGTGGAAATGCGCATTCCAAACAGATAATATGGTCCGAAATACACTACCATCAACTGAAGCATCAGCGGGGTTCCTCTCATAATCGATATGTATAATTTTGATATCCATCTGACCGGTACAATCTTCGACATTCTCCCGAATGCAACCACCAGTCCAAGCGGCAGTGAAAAAAGTAATGTCAGAATAAATATCTCTGCCGAGACCCACATTCCTCCGCCAAGTTCTCTTATCAGTGTTCCTATCTCCATCTATAATGTCCTCCAGTTTTTTCACGCTTCTTCCGAATGAATGGCGAGCCAAAAGGGACCAATCCCCTCCGGGGTTGGCCCCTTCATTTTACTTGCTGTTCTTTCCTATGCAAAGAGCTCCCGGAACTCCGTAATCTGCATATTTTTCTGCAATTTTATCAACCGTTCCATCTTCGGCCATCTCATCCAGTGTCTTCTGAACTTTATCTTTCAGCTCTGTGTTTCCTTTTTTGAATCCGACTGCATACTGTTCAGATGAAATTTCTTTGTCTAGGATCTTGTAATCATCCGGATTTTTCCTTGAATTCACCTGATAGTTTGCAACTCCGATGTCCATAGCGATTGCATCACATGCACCGGATTCCAAATCCATGAATGCTGTATTGTATTCTGCAACCTGATTAAGATCTGCGAAGGTTGCCGCCAGGTCCTTCTGATCTCCTTCCAGAGCCGCAAGTGCAGAAGAGTCTGTCTGTACTTCTACATGTTTTCCTTTCAGCCCCGAAAAGTCATCAATACCCGAATCACTTCTGACTACCACGACCTGCTTGTTGTCAATATATGGATCTGACCATGTATAATCATCTTCACGGCCATTCATAGTGAATCCATTCCAGATACAGTCAATTGTTTCCGAATTTAGTTCCGCATCCTTAGAATCCCAGTCTATCGGCTGTTTTACCAGTTTCCAATCATTTCTATCACATACTTCCTGTGCAAGATCAAGATCGAATCCTACATATTCTCCGCTATCATCTTTATAACCATACGGAGGGAAAGAAGCATCAAACCCAACGATCAATGTGTCATCATCATTTTCTACTTTTGATTCTTTTGCCGATTTCTTTCCACTGACAGATGAACCTGAATCTTTACTTCCACAGCCTGCCAATACCGTTGTAGCTGCCATTGCCGTAACAAGGAGCAGTACTAATCTCTTTTTCATAACATATATCCTCCTGTATTCCTTTTACGTGTGCCAAACAGCCGCTACGCTCTTTTACCAGTTTAGCAGTTGATTACTTTACCACACTAAAATCTTTGGATATATTATCATATTCCACGGTGTTTGTCAATCCTGCGGTACTCCTTTTTCCATTCATTCAGCTTTTCTTCCGGAATATCCGCACCTATTTTTTTCTTTGTTTTTTCCATTTCATCACGCAAAATAGTGTCCAGACTCAGAAGGATTGGATTCCCCGACAGCATTTTTAAGTATTCATCATGCGGAAGAGCTTTATAACAGCTATAAAGATACGCCTTCAATATATCAGGCTGTTCACATATCTTATACGCTTCCTGATAAGCCTTTGCCGCTTCTTTATACAGGAACTGATGACCATATGCAGATCCCATGCTTGCATACACACGACCGTAAAACTTTTTATCTACCGATTCATCCCAGTCTTTGTTAAGGATGGACTGATATACTAAAATCGCTGATTCGTATTCTTTACTGTTTTGAAGCGTATCCGCCTTATATTTTTCTTTTTCTACGTCTCTCTGTGACTGCAGTTGTTCCAGAACACTCTGCATCTTATGAATTTCTGCCGCAGCATAGATATTAGATTCCTTCAGGATCGTAAGTACAAATTCTTCCATCGATCCATTCTCCCGAAGAAGCCTTCTTAATTCCTCTGCCAGCTTCGGCAGTTCCAGTTCATCCCCGACCCACCGGCACAATCGTTCATTGACGATCGTATAATCGATCAGATACAGATTATTACAGATGTAATAACACAATTCTTCTATCGTGTAAATCCGCATATGAACTCTGGATATTTCAAAAGGTCGTTTGGCCCGTTTTTTATGACAAAGAATTAAACTGCCCATTGATACCTCCTAAATGTAATTCCTTTTCTACAAGGAAATCTGATGCCGGATAAAATTCTCCGAAACCAACATCTTTAAAACGCAGCCTGCAGGTACGCTCATCCATAAACATGACTTCAATCTGAAGACGCAAAGAATAATCTGTTCGTTCCGGCAGTTCTTCCAGTGACACTGTCTCAACTTTAAGATCCTCTCCGTCAAGTGTCTCTATATGGATCTCAATATCCGATGTATCTTCCAAAATCACTTCCCACTGTCCGTCTGCCTCATACCAGTGTGTTCCCCATGCAACAATCGGATACCATCCTTCCTGTCCGCCAATTCTCATACGCAGGCAGATCTGTTCTGTCATCTTTGTTCCATCCAGATAAATCGGACCATCATCATACGGATCTGCATAGCGCATGGATGAATAACATGCACCCTTACTGTATAAGTTATTTCCAAGGAAAGCCCTCCGTCCGTTACACAGTACCTTCAGGGAATTCGGATACCAGTTATTCTCAAATCCCTCTCCTGTCAGATAAACAGACGATACCACTTTTTTATCAAATACATTCTGGATGAAAGACTTAAAACTCTCATCCGCATCTTTGGCTTTATCTACATTCAACACAGGATAGATTGCTTCCAGTTCTTTCATGTGCGCATTGGCGACTTCTTCTACTGTCACAAACATATCCCTGCTCTTGGTGCTTACTGTATTCAGGCGGCGCAGCATATATGCACGGATTTCCTGCGCATCACAATAAAACAATGCTGATTCATATTGCCACAATTCTTTCGGCTGATAAAACATATACTGGCAGAAGCTTTCCTTATAATCCTGTACAAATACACATTCTCCCGGTACACCGATATATTTTCCGATTCCCTTTAACATCTTCGACATATCAACATTCGTATACGGAACGGAAAACGTAATATAATCAATCTGTTCGAATTTCTTCAATGTCATGGAAATGAACTTTGCAAGAAGCCATACGCCATCATGGATTTTCCCGCCTACACGTACTTTTTTTCTTTTTACAGCTTTACGGAACAGATGAGTGACAATATCTCCCTCTCCCGCTTCTCTCAATCGTTTTGCTTCCTGTCCATATACCCATCGTTCTTTATAATAGCCAAGGATCAGAGGAATCTGATAATTATCAACTGCTGCTTCCATCGTTTCCGGTTCTTCTTTATTTTCATCATAATAACTGATCTGACAATTCTTTTCATTCAGATCATAGCCCAGAACACTTCCTTTTTGCATTATCGTCTCCTCCTTTCATTTTAATATATCTTAAATATCTGATCTGCCATCTGTTCTTCTTCTTCAAACTCAAGCATGGCTTTCGAACGTTCCGCATCCGAATCCATATCTGTCATTGCATTCAGCATCTGATATTTTCCGGCAAATACACGTTCTTTATCTGTTTTCAGCGTCTTCTTGTCTGTTGTGATCATTTCTCCGTTTCCGGATTCCTGGAAATAATAATTCACTGATTCATCATTATAAAGGACAAATTGTTTTACATACAGGTTTTCATAGACCGGCATCATTGCCTCTGCCCGGTATCCCAGTTCTTCCCGGTCTTTTTGTTTCATCTTATAGTACAGTCTTACTTTTCCTCCCGGTTTACAGCGGTACGCTGCCATCACCTTATTATAGAGTTGTACTTCCCGCAGCCATTCCTCTTTATAATTCATGTAATATGGGAAGACTAGTTGTTTTTCGCACATTTCCCGTAGTACCTGATGAAGGACATCTTCCAGTTCACCTGTGTATTCTTTATCTGAATAATATTTCAGAAGTGCAATCTTACATACATCTGGCAGATCTTCTTTCTGATCACATTCATTTGCAATGATTTCAAATACACATTTTTCCAGGCTTCGTCCATATACGATATATTCCCTTGTAACGTAAGCAAGATATGCCTGTTTTAAGCGAAAATATACATTGTCCGACAGATAATAATCTTCAAAAATATGCTCTTCCTCATACAATGTCTCCGAAAAGACCATCTGTGTAATGATCCGTTCACTGACCTTATAAGACGGAACCCCATATTGTTTTAATACTTTCCAGAGCCGCTTCATATCTCCGATTGCGCCACAGTAATACTCCGCAAGATACGTAAGTGTCACCTTGTCATACTGTCCTCTCCGGAACATTTCAAAAGCAAGATAACTTAAGAAGTCATCCTCCGTATAATTTTCTTCCCTGATTCTTCTGCTGCAAACCAGAAAGACATCCTTATCCTCAAATGAATCTATCCCCTTTGCCTGGATCTTTTCATAATCCGGTTTTTCTTTCTCCGGCTCCTGATTCCAGAATCCTGTAGATGCTGCATATTTTCTGCACATATCTACAAAACGCGGCTCATAAAACAGTCTTTTCGTCTCATATGGAATGGAATCCGTATAATGTCTGCCCTCTACAGACTCCCATACAATTCTCGATTCCTTATCATACAGATAAATGATAGCTCCATTCTTCGTATCATACGGGATACGCTGACGTACCGAACCATCTTTTTCAATTACCAGCACACATTTCATCCCGCGTACCTTTGTCCTTACTTCATAAGAATAACAGATGTCACGCATCGCCTCCATACGTTCTGCCGTCATCTCGTCTTCTCTGCAAAATCTTTTGTACAATGTACGCAGTGATTCTGTTATGTGGCGCTTTTCCAACTGTTCCCATGTAAATGCCACCATCTGTTCTCTGTAATTCAGATACAGATCTCCTGCCTGTTCCTCATGGATCACAAGACTTGCATACAGATACGCAGCCTTCTTATAATCGAGAGCATTTCCATGCATAAAATATAAAACCAGCGATTTCGGCAACGGTCCGTGCGCACTGTCTTCGTCGATTGTCATCATATAATATTCATAAAGCTGGGCAATCTTAAGATCCGAATCAACTGCCTTCTGATACCATGAAAAATACTTCTTTGCCGTTTTATTTCCTTTGATCAAAAGTGTACAGATCGTATTCAGTATCATCGGCTCTTCATACATCTTATAGATTCTTTCCAGGATTCTGAACAGATTGTCACTGTATTTTTTCTGCTGACTGGCAAAATTTGAAATATAAAGTGCCAGTTCTTTTGTCATCATGCGGTATTTGGTCGCAAAATTCAACACCTGAATCTCAAATGTGCCTAATTTCTTAAGAAGTGTCGGCTTTTCCTGATAGCACAGATATGCTTCCAAATAGAACATTACTGCATGGATTCCATACTCAAACTGCTGTTCCAGAACTTCCAGACGTTTATAAGGATTCTTATATCTGTTGTCAAGATTCAGTATCATATAGAGCAGCCACCAGGAATCCTGATGACGCATATATGTTTTTCCAACCTCATCCAGCACCCGTTCTTCATAGTTCACATCTCCGCGGATCTTTGCAGTCAGATACAGATAATAACAGTTTGTCAGCGGATCTTTTCCGATTGCGAACCGATTATAATTGTAATTCTCAAGAATCCATTTTGCTTCTTCCGTCTTGCCTCCGAGCAGATAGATATTACCAAGCATCAACTGATATACTTCATTCAGAGGATCCAGCTTACGCAGTGCTACCATCTTCTCGACCGCACTATCCACCCAGTGTTCCAGTGTCACTCTTCCTGCCACATATCCTACATATTCTTTGATGATCTGAGCCAGTAAAAGTTCCGGCATCCTGTGATCTTCGTCATACTCCTGATTCTGCAATACCTCAACTTCATAAGTGAGTGTCTCGTAAGGTGTCACGAACTTCAATGCTCCGTAATTCCGTCCGCCATGAAGTTTCTCTGCTCTTACCACATATTCGATCTCATGTGCATTTCCCACAAAATCTTCTGTGCTGATCTCAGGTCTGGACACCCGGATAAAATCACCGACTGTCTCAATATGGATCGGCATATATCCCCATGTATTTTTCATCAGAGTCAGTGTTCCCTTTGTCGACTCTGTCAGATCTTCGAATAGCATCCCCTCTCCCTGAAGCGTAAGGAAAATGCATTCTTTCTGTTTGATCCCTACCATGAATTCTTCCATGGCCTGTTCTCCGAGAGACCATTTGCGCATATTATCGTACAGATAGAATGTACGCTCATTCTCATATTTTAAAATCTCATAGAATTCTTTGGAACGGAAGAGCCTTCCCGCTTCTGAAAAATCCTTAATTGCAAGTTTGCGGAAATCATCGGTACTCTGTACTTTTCCATAGGTTGTCATCACATATGGTTTCTCAATGATTGCCGTAAAAGCCAGTTCAAACTCACCGCCGGTACATACGACCGTGAACTTTCCTTCCTCTACATGTCCCGGACGAAGTCCCCGTCCGTCATACGTAAATTCCACTCTTGCCGGATTTCCCTCAAATCCCTGATCTTTAAAATGGACGCGGAAAGAAGACGAGTACACCAGTCCTCGTATCCTTCCCTCATTGTTCGCCCTCATTGTAAAACTTCCTCTGTATACTTCCCCTTCACCTATAATGAGTACCAGATTGGTCTCATCGAATATAACATCAGGTCGTATCAACTGAAAGTCGCCTTTTGAAAATTTTTGGATTTTATTTTTCAAGTCCTACACCTGCTTCTTTCGTTGCTTTTTTCTTAAAACATACTATAATAAATTATAGCATTGTTTGTCAATGAATAGCAATGCCGTAAAGAGAAAATATCAAAAATGTGTCGATAGGATGAAAAGTATGAAAAAAAAGCCAGAATTTCACGGAAGCGATCTGGAAAAGATCGCAGATTATTATCACCTTAACAAGGAAAATATCATTTTATTTGGAGCAAATGTAAACCCTCTCGGATTATCCGGGCAGGTAAAAAAAGATCTCGCAGAACATCTGGATATCATCAGCAGTTATCCAGACAGAGATTATACAGATCTGAAAAAAGCAATTGCTGCATATACCAATACCTCGCCGGAACATATTGTTGTCGGAAATGGTTCTACGGAGCTTATCTCACTTCTGATCAGCCAGCGCGCACCAAAAAGAGCGCTGCTTCTGGGACCGACCTATTCCGAATATGCAAGAGAGCTGAATCTGGTCGGCGGCACACTGGAATATTATAATCTGAAAGAAGAACAGGATTTCAGACTGGATATTTCCGATCTGACCGATACACTGAAAAGTGATATTGATCTTCTGATCATCTGTAATCCGAACAACCCGACCTCTTCAGCCATCAGTACCGCTGATATGAAAAAGCTGTTAACCGTATGCCGGTCACTTGGTATCTTCGTTATGATCGATGAGACTTATATCGAATTCGCACCGGAAGGCACTTCCCTCTCTGCAGTTTCTCTTGTACCGGAATTCGACAACTTCATGGTCATCCGCGGTGTATCCAAGTTCTTCGCCGCACCTGGACTTCGCTTTGGTTATGGTCTCACCAGTAATCAGGCATTTCTTCAGACGCTTCTTACCCACCAGAATCCGTGGAGCCTGAACAGTGTCGGAGCTTATGCCGGAGAACGGATGTTGAAAGATACCGATTATATTAAGAAGACCTGGACTCTCATTGATTCCGAGCGCACCCGAATGTGCACAGAGCTTTCCGGACTGGATACCGTAAAGATTTATCCTGCTTATGCCAACTTTGTCCTTGTAAGGATTTTAAAAGAAGGACTCACTTCTTTCGATGTCTTTGAAAAGGCGATTCACCAGAATCTCATGATCCGGGACTGTTCTTCTTTCGAAAGCCTGAACGGAGAATATGTACGGTTCTGCATTATGAATCCAGAGGATAATGACCGGCTGCTGGATGTATTCCGTTCATTATAATCAATACAGAGAACCTGCCACCGGCAGCTTCTTCCGAATGCATGGCAATACAAACACCTGTCTGCGGCCCGATATCATTCCTGAAATGATCCAAGTTACAGACAGGTGTTTTTCATATTTTCCAATATTATTTTTTTAAGATCAATGCCATAAAGGTAAGTTCTTCATCACCGGTGTTCTTAATTCCATGTGCATCTCCGTCTTTACACAGGAACAGATCGCCAGGATTTGCCGGCTGTTTTTCGCCGTTATCGTCATAAGTTCCGTGTCCGGTCAGAATGAAGTAAGACTCTGTCTCACCATGATGATAATGGTATCCTACTTCACATCCCGGATCCAGATGAATCTTGGCATACATCTTACAGGCTTCTCCAACTTCTTCCGAAGTAACCATTGCTTCTCTTACAATATAACCGTCTCCGCCATTTACATGTTCCACTTTTACCAGTTCTCTTTCGCCTTCTCTTGTCATTTTTAAGTTCCTCCTTGATTCGTAAAACATTCTAAAACAACAATACAACCTGAAAGATACAAAGTCAATGGTAAACCCTTAATCTTAATTCACGATCCGGTAATATTCTTTCGCAGTTATACTGTAAACGATGATATAGAATACCGCAAACACCGCTATCGTAATGATTGTGCATACCGCAAACAACGATACATTCGTAAGATTTAATACTCCCAGAATTTTTGTCATTACTTTAAAGGCTACTGCAACATGGATCACTGCTACAATCAGCGGGAGGAAGAATACGCTTAAGACCTGACTTCGAATGGAACGCTTCACTTCTTTTTTACTCATGCCAACCTTCTGCATGATCTGGTAACGCTCCCTGTCATCATAACCTTCCGATATCTGTTTATAATAAATGATCAGTACTGTTGCCATAATAAACATACTTCCCAGATAGATTCCAATAAAGAACAGTCCGCCATACAATTCATAAAAAGAAGAACGGCTTAACATACGGCTTTCCATCATTCCGTCCGGGATCTTTTCATAAAATTCATTCTGTATCTGTTCCAGTGCCTCTTTTTGTTTTCCGTCATCTCCTTTCAGGTTGAATTTATCTGCATAAGAAAATGGCTCAATACGTTCAATCTGCTCTGCATTTGCAAATACAATGTATAATGTATTGTACATTTCTGCCGTACTCTTCGGCTGGCTCGTCATCTCGGACAGTTCTTTTTTCACCTGATAGTTCCGTCCTGCAATGTTTATCTCTTTTTTCCCACATTTACTGTTCGTGGTATAGGTCAGTATCTCCTGTTCCTCTAACGATACATTCCGTTTTTCTATCCGGTTATACTCATCCTGTGTCATCATCTCTACATAGTAGAAATGATTATCCGGATAATACTGATTCACATTTTCCAGTTTATCTCCCTTCAGAACCGCATTCATACTTCCATATCTGTACCAGACTCTGTCGGTTATTTTCACACCTGCTTTTTCACATTGCTCTTTCAGCAAACGTTCAATGATCTCTTCATGGTCCACATCTGCCTGTTTGCAGACAATTGAAACATCTCTTGGAAAACGTGAGTCCAGGATATCTTCCATTCCGGCATACAAAGATACCGTTGTGGATACCATAACCAGCACCATCGTGC
>ERZ894212.110-NODE-110-length-25751-cov-8.833048_pt1 | contig 25751 bp, 5 predicted proteins | sample MGYA00380289_ERZ894212 | MGnify/ENA primary metagenome ERZ894212 (study PRJEB32331, sample SAMN06328481) | human gut metagenome | biome: human gut microbiome; feature: stool | host: Homo sapiens | collected 2013-05-02 ... | reverse complement strand
CTCATTATCTATAACAGTATCCCCGATTTGACCCGGAATTTTGAAAGAAGAAACACTTATCTCTGTATTGTTTGTACAATTAAATGTATTCTTTGACATCGAATCAACTTTTGAATATCTGTAATATGTTGTACCGTTTTTATATACACGAATCCATTGATTTCCGGCATTTGCATACAAATACAACTTACCGTTTTTGTCTGTACGTGTTTTTATTTTCTTTTCTGCACCTGTATCATTATCTGAAACAAGTGAGTATTCAACATCTTGCTCATCTGTTATTCCGTCAATCGTTGTTTCTACCAAATACTGATTATACTTAGTTGCAGGAATTGTTCCGGAATTATTAAACGCATCAAATGATGGGTCATTATTTGGTGTTGTTCCGAGAGTTGCGTCTACACTTCCGCCATTGATTGTAATCGCGCCGTACGGAGTCTTATTTCCACCGTTACCGATGCCGTAGCCTGAGCCGTTACCGACAGCTTTAACATAACCGCCGTTTACAATGATATTTCCGCCTCGGCCGCTTGTTCCCGATGCACTGCCTGTACCGCCTCCGATACCTGCCGCATTACTTTCAGAATCATCATCGGCATATGCGTAAACATTACCGCCGTTTATAAGTACGTTGATACCCGAACCGTCCTTACCGCCTCCGATACCGGCACCGCCATTTCCGCCATAAGCATATACAGTACCGCTGTTTACAGTAAATTGCTTCATATCTCCGATACCGGCGCCGTTTGCAGACTTAAATGTTATAACACCGTCATTATCGCCCGAATCTTCAACAATAAGTTTTGAAGTAGCCGTTATACCTCTTACCGCCGCAAGATTTACAGATTGTGACTCAATTTTATTTGTGCCTTTCAGTCTAAGGGTCAGTTCAACATCGTCACCTATCGTCAATGCATTGTTTATAGATGAACGAGATAAAATATTAATATTATCTAAAACAATGGTAGGATTTGCACCCTGTACCACTTCAATTACATTACTTGTTTGACTTGTTGATTGAACTATATATATTTCCATATTCTTTGGAATATCATAGCTTGTTGTACCAACCGTAACTGTTACCATATCGTTATTATCATTGTTTTTTGTTATTTTGATATTTCCTTTTGAAATATCAAACTGCGATTTATCATCACCCGTCAAAGAAATATCTTTTGAATTATTAAAAATATATCCATTTAAAGTTGCTGTTACCTTAACACGAATTTTATGAGTTCCCTGCTTATAATGTGCAACTATATATCCGTCCACAACTTCTGCCAAATCACTGCTTATTGCTGTTTCATTTTCGTCAGCTGTTGTTAATGTATATGTACAATTAAGAATATGAGTAGGATAAGTACAGTCACTTGATTTTTCAAAATCAGTTGTTAATTTGATTTTTGTCTGTCCGACAATTTTATTTACAGTTATTTCATCAGGTACAGATAATTTAATTGATGAATTTGCATCTGTACATGTACAGTCTGAACCCGAATATTCTGTCAGTGTTGTTTGGTTTTCTATATCGTCTGTACGATATATTTTACCGGCATATGTTACGGCATAGCCTGTTGTATCTTCTGTTACATATACATACAGCTTTGCTTCGCTGTCTGTTACTGTTTTCCATGAGCCGACAGTAACTTCTTTATTTGCCATTTCAACTGCATCCGGCATTGTCAGAACTACTTGTTTAAGTTTATTTCCATACTTATCTTGAACTTTGTCATAATCTGTGCTTCTGAACGTACCATCTACACTGCCGCCGTTTATGTATATATTATTTACACCAAATTGTTCTGTTGTGGGAGTCATTCTTCCCGGTCCTATGGAATAAGTCATCGAAGCATCGGCTGTTGCTTTAATATATCCGCCATTTACGATAATCTCCGCATTAGACTGACGCTCCACACCGCCTATGGCTGTTCCGTATCGTCCTGCACTCGCATTTATGATACCGCCGTTTATTTCTATTGTACATCCGCTGACATTACCAGATGTTTTTACACCTCCGCCTATAGCTGTACCTTTCATTCCTCCGACAGCATTAATAGTACCGCCGTTTATTATAATCTTACCATGTAATTGATTTAGATTCGCACCGATTCCCGATGCTTGTGCAGTACCTGTTACATTAAGAATACCATCACCGTCAACAGTCAAAATCGAATAATCCGACTCTATAATATTTGCTGCCACATTAATACCTGCCTTACCTCTTTTTGTAGCAGTAACGGTATTTGTGCCGTTTATGTGTAAATTAACAACTGCACCGGATTCAATTATAATAGGCGAACTTGTTGCAGACGTCATCGTTACATTTTCAACCGTCAAATCCGCCTTTACACCTGTTTTTACCGTCACAATATTTGTAACATCAACAGAACCGATATAATATGTACCGTTTGTATTAATTGTCACATCACCGTTTTGTAAATCTGAACTTAGGTCTGTTCCGTCTGTCATAGGTGCAACATCATTTTTATTTATATTTACAATATCCGTTGAATTATCCAACGGTACCTTCGTAGCCGCTATATTTTCTTCCGTACTTTTTTCATTCGGAGATGAAGTTGCCAAAACCTCAGTCTGCTCCGAATTGATTTCTGTTTTGATTTCATCAGCCGACACCGCAAAATTCAATGTCGGTAAAAGCATTGATAAAGCCAATATTATAGAAACCGCTTTTCTTTTCATTTTAATTCCTCTTTTCATATATCTTAACAATGTATAGTTATCCTTATTATATATTTTATAATACCACAAAGCACTTGAAATTGTCAATATTATACACTGAAAACGACTGTTTTTAACACCGTTTCTCAATATTTTTAACAAAAAAGAGTTATGACGAATCAACTCCAAAATTGTTTCATCATAACTCCAATGTCAAATTATAACCAAGGATAATAAGCTTCCAATCTTACAGAGAATCTGTTTCTGATTGCATTAACATCATTATTGTCAATCCTGCCATCCTTGTTTACATCCCAAATACGCGCTTGTTTTACGCCGTTCGCATCAGCATCCTTACCAACAAGATTATTTGCATCAATACCGTTTACTGCGCCGTCACTGTTGACATCACCTATTCTTCTGTCCACAACTAACAAATATCTCTCCATAGTTGAATCGTTGATTTGATATGTAACCTTATACAAGCCTTCTACTCCGGATACGGCACTGACCGTTCCTTTTATAGTATCAGATGTCGAACCGTCATTTACATTCACGCCCGGATCAACAAATTTATCAAGACCGCTTGTTATTACAGTATATTCGTTACCGTCTGCATCAATGTTATTTATAGGATTATATGTAATATCGGCACTGCAGTCCTTCGGCAAATAGTTTTCACTGAATTTGTGATTTGCCTTTAGGTAATCCAACGCTTCTTTCTGCCATTCCGCATCATGCGTCGTATCCTTATAAATCATAGCAGCCGGTGAATTACCCAAATTAAATGTATATGTAACATTAACAGTCATTGTTGCACTGAAAGAATTGTCTAACGTATAGTTGCTGTTTGCAAGTTCAATTACTATATCATACACACCTGCATTTATAACACTGTTAAGTTTTGTTTCTGTATCACGTTTAACGTATTTTACGGAATACAAATCCGATGCCAAAGCTTCAGTCGGTGTAACCTTTGCGGTATGTTCGTTACCGTCATAATCAACTACATTGTCTGTAACCGTAAAATTAACTGTTTTCGGCGTAACCGTTATTGTTTTCGATGATGTTTCATCTGCAATATAGTTGCCGTTCGGAAAAGTAATTATTATATCATATACACCGACATCCGTAATTTCAGTCAAGTCAGTTTCTGTACCTTGCTTACGGTATGTTATTGTATATTTACTGTCATCATACGGTGCGTCAACCGTCATATTCGGTTTGTGCGTCTTTCCGTCATATACCCAGCTTTCATCCGTTGTAAAGTGACCCGATTGCGGACTTATCGTAAGTTTATTATCATAATCATTTCCGATTGAATACACTTTATCATTATCAAGTGTAATTTTTATCGTATAAACATCTGCATCGGTCGGATTTTCTACAGTTTCACCCTTTGAATTAGTATATGTAACTTTATATCCAATGTCTGCGGGATCGGAAGAAACAGTTGCCTTATGACTGTTTCCGTCATATGTAAACGATGTATTTGTTACCGTAAAGTTTACATTTTCACCTATGATTTTAATTGTACATTCGTCATATACCGTTTCATAGTTAGGGTTTGTTGTATGCACCCTTGCAGTATATATACCGCTTGAAACAGGCACATCGGTTGTGTATTCACCGCCGTTTCTGCTATACTCAATAACATATCCTGCCGCAGGCGGTGTTACCGTTACGTCAGCTGCCGTAAGCGGGTGAGGTAATTGGTCATATTGATATTCTTTGTCACCGCTTAATGAAATTGACGCACCTTGACGTTCAATTTGAATATGCGTATCACCCTCACGTTCCGATATGATACAACCCGATACATAAACATCAATATAATATGTTCCGGCATCTGTTACAGACGAAAGATTATCTTTACCATATCTTATAATCGGTACAGCGTCTGTCAGTTCGCCACCGTTCAAATCATAACATTTAACTGTCGCTGTATAACTGTTTCCGTCATATATAATATTCTTGGGAGCAGTTACATTAATCTTGATAGATCTCGCTCTTATATTAATCTTAAATGTAACATCTCTGTATGTACCGTCTACATTACTTATACGGATATTCATATTAGCATAATATCCGGCACTTGTCGGAGTACCCGTTATTGAACCGTCCTCGTTGACAGTAAGACCTGTTGGTTTAAAACCCGATATAAATTCAAAACTATATCCGTCATTGCTTCCGCCGCTCATTGTTATTTGTGCTGAGTACGGCTTATATGCCTCACCCATAGGAAGCGACGTTGTATCTACACTAAATTCAGCCGCATGAGCACATACACCTGCCATAAGCATTGCTATCATTATAATCAAAAATGCAGATATTTTTTTCATTTATTACACCTCTTTTCCGTTAAATCAATTACACAGCTTATTATTTTAATTGTTATTGCATTTCCGAAAGCATTGTCCAAAGATACGGACAATGCCATTGGAAATGCAATAACACAGGGCGATAACCGCCCTGTGTCATTACATTGCTTTATTTATCGCATTTATTATAATTCGATATTTATTAAGCAGCAGGAGTTGCTTCAGGAGCTGTTGTCTTTTCAGGAGCAACAGTTTCTTCCGGTTTTACTGTTGTTTCAGGAGCAACAGTTTCTTCAGGAGCTGCTGTTTCTTCCGGTTTTACTGTAGGAACTACTGCATTTGCGCCAACCATTCTTTCATTTACTGCAAGAAGAATGTCTGCCTCTGCCCAGTGACCTGCAATGTCATTAGGAGTAAATGTTACGATTGGTGTTGATTCTACAAGAACTCTGTTGATAATTGCAACAGCTTCAGCTCTTGTTAGCGGTGAATATGGACCGAATGTACCGTCTTCATAACCTGAAACGATATTCTTGTCAGCAAGAGTTTCAATGTAATCCTTAGCCCAATCATTTTCAGTTACATCTGTAAAGATGCCATTGTATGAAATCAAATCATATCTTTGAGCTCTTGCGATAACTGCACTGATTTCGCCTCTTGTGATTGTATCCATAGGTCTGAATGTACCGTCTTCATAACCGCTTAATACATCCTTATCTTCAAGATAACCGATGTACTTGTTGAACCAAGCGTCTGAATCAACGTCAGGGAATGATGCTTGATACATACCGTCAGGTAGATCGTCACCATAGCTTAGTCTTGCAATCATAGCTGCAAGTTCGCCTCTTGTGATGTTGTTATTTGGTAGGAATGAACCGTCATCATAACCTGAAGCGTATGGCTTTGTATATTCTGTGTTGATTACAGGTGCTTCTGTCGGCTTAACTGTTGGTACAGGTGTTGGTGTTGCTGTAGCTTCTTTAACAGTTACAGGAATATTCTTAACTACGCCGTTGACCTTAACCTTAACAGTTGCTGTACCCTTACCAACAAATGTGATGTTACCGTTTTCGTCAACAGTTGCTACATCTTCATTTGATGATGTCCATGTTGGTTTAGCTGTTGAGCCTGTTACAGTAGCTGTAACTTTAATCTTATCACCTACAACACCGGAAACAGTATCCTTATCAAGTTTAATTGATACGCTGCGTCCGCCGCCGCCGCCACCGCCGCCGGCTGTTTGAGACATATAAAGTGTAGTTTCTGTTGAAAGTGTGAATGGATATGTAATAGCTGTCTTACCTGCAAGATCTGTGAAGTATGCCTTGAACTTGCTTGGCTTAGCTGTAAGAATCTTTGTATTAATATCGTTATCACTTGTTGCTGATGTCTCGTTTGTATAGATTTCAGCAAGTGGGCTTGTTGAAGTATTTACTTTGTAAACTACAAGGTGGTTCTTGTATGTTGTAGCGTCTGCTGTTGATGCAGGAGATGCTGCAAGTGTTTCTGTAGCCTTATATCTTGCAGAAACAGTATATGCCTTACCATTTTCAAGACCTGTAAATGTTGTTCCTGTCTGCCAATCTGTTCCGTTAATTGAGTATTCAATATTATCACCCAAAGGACCTGCTACAACAATGTTGTTTGTCTTTTGGTTAACACTTACTGTTGGAGCTACAGGAGCCACTTGTGTACCTTGAGTAATCTTACCTGTTCCTTCAACTGTCGTATTTGCATCTATTTCTGTTTTACCGTCATCTTTAACCAATACATAGTTGCCTGATACATCTTCTTCACCTTCTCCGACCTTAGCGAACTTAAAGTCTGAGAATGTTACCTTTTGAGCGTCACCAACTTGTTCAGGTGTAGCAAATTCAGCTTTAAATGTTAGCTTAACCTTATCAGCATCAGTAGCTACAATAGCATCTGTTGGTAATGTTGCTGATGCATTTACATTATTATCACCATATGCTTTTGATGCCTCAAATGTGATGTCTGAAAGTTTGATTGGTTTTTTCTTTGCTGTTAGAGTAATTGGCTTAGTCTTTGTTACTGAGCCTTCTGTGTATGATACTGTTATTGTTGTATCTCCATAAGGAAGCTTTGCAGTCTTATCAAATTCGTTACCGTCTTTATCCAATAGCTTGTAGTTTGTAACAGGAGCCTTTGTTGCCGAAGCACCTGTACCATATACTGCATTAACTACCAAACCGCCAAAGTCAGGTGTCAACTCAGGATATATGTATGTTACCTTTGTAGGACCTGAAATTTCGATATCTGACATAGCGTCTTGAGTTACGCTACCCTTAACATTTACTGTTGCAGGAGTGAATGAATAGTTAGCTGCATCTGTACCTGTAAGAGCCTTTTCTGTAACTTCTACATCAGGAGTACCCGGTGTCTTTACATCATTAGCTGCATATTTATATGTAAATGGAAGTGTTACGTTATCTCCATCAACTATAGATGAATTATCCTTAGTTAGTACCAATGAGCTATCAGCAGTTACATCAGCTGTAGCATTAGGGTTAGCCTTAACTGCAGGAACTTTTATAGCATCAGCATTAACTGTAAGAGCCTTTGCTGTAATTGTTGCAGCTGTCTTAAGTGTACCGTCAGCATTAATCTTATCTGTATCCGGTGCAAATGTGTACTTACCGTTTGTTTCCGGTAGTGTAGTTGTTAGTTTAATCTTCTTATCTGTGCCTACATTTTTATCTGTATATGCAAATGTACCTGTAACTGTGTATGAGTCAGTACCTACAAATGCTGTAGCTGAATCCTTAATTGAAATTGTAGGTAGTGTTTGATCTGCAGGAATAGTTAATCCGCCATCATATACCTTTGTAATTGTTGCGTCTGATACTGTGTAGTAAACTGTCTTTGCAGCTACAGTAATCTTAGCTGATGAAGTAAGTGTTTTACCGTCATAGATAAAGTCAACTGTCTTATCTTTCATATCAAGTGTGATAACAGTGTCAGCTTTAACAGGTGTATCACCGATTTTAACTGTAATACCTGCTGCTGCCAAATCATTATATGAGATTTTGCCTGTTGAGTTATCATCATATGTAACATTCAACTTAAGGTCATCTGTCTTAAGCTTATCGCCATATGTATAAGCTGTCTTTCCACCGCTAATTGTGGCACTCTTAATCTTCTTTGCACCAAGTGTAGCAACTTGAAGTGCTTGTTTCTCACCTTTTTGATTTGTGTAAACAACAAAAATCTTATTTTTATTGTCAATCATTTCTTTTGTAACAGTTGTTGTTGATGCTGTTGCAGACTTTGCAGCTGTATCATCTACAGCAACTACAACCAACCACTTGTTGCTACCTAATTTTGTATTAAAGTCAGCATATTTAACGTCAGTAGCCGCTGATTCAGATGCTTTCTTAGCACCTATAACAAGACCAGATGGGTCAAATGCATCACCAGCATTGTATGAGCTCTTAATCTTGTTATTTGTTGATGTTGAAAGTGTAATCAAATCATAATCTGATACTACATTAAATGTTTCACTCTTAATTGCTTTGTCTGTTGTTGCTACTACAAAGTAGTTGTTGCCGTGAGCATATTTGTCAGCAGCTGTTACTTTTTCAAGAACGTCGCCAGTAGCATTAGATTTGTAAATTGCCAAGCCATTACTGGCATTTTCAAAGTTTGTAAATTTAATATCAGTAACTGTGTCGCCATTATTCTTTGTTATTTTAGCAACCAAATCCTTGAAGTTAATTGCTGTACCGTCATAAGCAGTTGTAGGAGCTCCGCTTACTACTTCAACCTTTGTAGTCTTAACGTCGCTAACTGTTAATGCACCAAGGTCGCATATAAAGTTACCAACGATTGCATATATGTGCTTACCGTTCACTGCTGATGTAAGTGTTGTAGGAACAACTGTCAAGCCTGCATTGTCTGCTGCTGTAATACCTGCTGCACCATACTTATATGTAACAGTATCACCTGTGCCAAGATCTTCGTGTGAACCATCGTTGTAATCGAATTGCATTGTAACACCTGAATCAAATGTTGCACCTACATATTGAGTACTCTTAAATGCACCTGATTTAACAGAAATACCTGTCTTCTTAGCTGCACCTGCAGGGAATATATCTACAACTGCATCTGATGCGGCTGTTCCTGCAGCATTTGTGATATTAAAGTAATTCTTTAAGTTTATGCTTGGATCGCTTGTCTGGTCGTTAACCCACATATATCCTTCAGCGATAGAAGGGTCGCCAAAATTAAGTGTAAATCTATCACCTGTTAAATTACCTTGCAAAACTTTTGTACCGTCTGCCGGTATAGCTTTTACTTTAAATGCAAATGTAGCTACCATCACAGGATCATCACTTAATGTAGTATTAGTCTGGAACATTCTTGTTGCAGAAGTACCTAATTGTGCATATGGATTAGATTGATCGTTCAAACTAATCTGCATAACAACGTCTTTCAAGTTAGCAGTTGATGGCAATTTTGATGGTTCTCCACCTTGCGCACTGCCGCTAACTTTCAAATTCGGCATAACAGTTGCAGCATACAATGTACTGTCATCTACCTCTTCTTCATCATCATTTAATATTCTATTTACAGGATAATTCTTTCTTACTGTATTGTTAAAAATATTAGCTGCTTGTGTGACCGGTTCTAATATATCAGCATCATAAGTCATACTTGCAACGAAAATGTTAAGACCGCCTTCCGCTGTACCTTTCTTTTCCGGCTTTATTATATCAGCAACTTTAGATAGATTAGATAATTGTACACCTACCCAAATATAGCTTCCTACTGTAATGTCTGAAGGTTTTGCTTCTGTATCACCAGGGTAATTACCTTTTGTTGCTTTAGCTGATTTACCCAAATATACATAAGACATATTTGCTCTTGAAGATGATACAGCTCCTGCATTAGACGTATCATACGCATATGCACTGTTGGGTATAACTACAGTAGCTATAATCATCTGAATTGTTATCAAAATTGATAAAAATCTTTTTAATTTCATATTATCCTCCTATTTATTAGTCCAGTGTTGTATAGAATTCATCAAAACCCTTTGTCCATTTATTCTTCAAATCTGAAGCATCATTACTGTTGATCAAAGGAACTGTTGTTATATTAACATCCGCTGTTCTGAATGCAAACAAATTACTTCTTGATGTTAAAGTTGTCCAGTTGTTCTTTAAGTCAGAAGCATCATTAGCATTCAATAATGGCAATGTTGTTAAAGATACATCTCCATGTTTTGATAAGACAATTACCGGTCTAATAATATTTAAATGTTTTGTTGATCCATCAGTCAAATCTGTATATTTAATATCATACTTTAATTCATATACATCAGGTCTATAAATAGCTCCTGACAAATCATATTTATTTACACCGTCAATTAACTTCTCTGACACATTTACCATTGTTCCTTCATCAGCAGTATACTTTGGCACACCTGTAGAAATCTTTCTTAATGTCAAAGATTTTGTTACATTTGGAGATGCTATCTGAGCACCCGTCTGATCATACACAACAAGACCCGGATCGGTAAATTGTGCTGCTTCATATACAAATATCGCATCTACATCCGTATCATAGTTTTTAGTTTGACCTTCCCATGCTGATGCAGTATATTTCAATGTAGTTTGACCATTTGTCGGTACAAGACCGGCACCATATGTTTTGTTTGTTGCATCTGAATTATTAAATGCATCTTTTGCCTGTTGAATTTTTGTTGCAGTCCATGGATCTGTAACATCTGTAGCCATTCTTTGAATCAATCCATATGGTGAATTACCCGGATTTAATTCAACTTTAGCTTCAACAAGTTGTTGAACATGGAATGTATATGTTAGAGTCGGTGCATCATTATCTGTACCTGCTTTCGTTGTAATAGTGATAGTATTTTCAGTTTGTCCCTTATTTGTAAGAGGAGCCTTAATTGTGTATGTACCGTCACCATTCTTTGTAGGTGTAAGAGTTGTACCGTCTGATGCTGTTATTGTTGTAGTATCAGGATTTGTAAGTGTTACATTAAACTGAATGCTATCAGCATCAACATCCGGAACTCTTACATAATAATCCTTAATTGCAGGAGTTTCAGCATTATCAAATGCTACATCATTCTTATACTGGCTATCCTTAAACGGCAATGCAGTTGAATCAACTGTTGAACCCTTGACAGAATTAGCTTTTATTTCTTTAATCGAAGGGTCATTTGCAAGTACTTCATAAACAATGTTTCCGCCAACTTTGGCATCTGTATATTCAGCATAGCCTGTTGTCTTACCATCATAAAGTAATACCGCTTCTGTTGTTGTTGACTTAACCGAATCAATAACATAGTTTGAATTAGCTTTTAATTCAACAGCAACTACATACTTACCAACCTTTGTAATGTCAGTAACTTCACTTAATTCACTCTTCTGAATATTTCCGTCAGGAGCAGTACCTGCGTCGGTCCATGTGTAATACTTAATGTCATATTCGCTTTTTCCGACTGTATTGCCTGTAGCATCAACTACAGTGACAACAGGGTCCTTACGAGATGAACCTGCTTTTTGTTTTTGAGTATCAGGATCTACATTTACTGTAAGTTTTGCTGATGTTACTTCAAATGTTGAATCCTGTACACCGATTTTATAACCGTTTGCATAAGTTCCGGCATTATCAATAGAAATTGCTATTGTATAAACACCGACATTTTGAATTGTTGTTGTAGCATTATCCTTATCTGTTACAGTTGCAGTAAAGCCTGCCGGAAGCGTTTCATTTTTTGCAATATCGCTGTCCGCTACTTTTGTATATGTAGTTTTGCTTGCATCATCATATTTAATTTGATAAATATTGTACTTAGGCGAAATAACTTGTCCTGTATATTCAGCATTTGCATTTACAAGCTCAACCTTCAAATACTTAAACCATGTTGCATAATAAGTTTTATCAGCGTCTATTTTTGTATCCTTATCAAACTTAGTACCGGTACCGTCAAACGCTGTCTTCCAGCCGTCAAATTCAAATGTACCGTTTGTTGGTTCTGTTATATCGTATCCGATTGAATCACCTTTGTATAGAGTAATTACACGAGGAGATGTGTCATTACCCTTAAGATCCAAGTTCTTGTTAAATGTAACATTAACTTTGTCAGATGCCGGAACTGAAGGATCTATATCCCATTGTGCATACAATGTTGTTTCATATGCAGTATTTGTACCTGCAATTTCCTTTAGTGCATCCTTAAGTGTCGCTTGGTCTATTTTTGTTGTCGAATCAACAGTTACACCGCTGCCATCAGCTTTTGTGTTCCAACCTTTGAATACATAATGTGTTCTTGTTGGTTCATTTGGCATCATATTGCCAAGTGCATCACCAAGATATGGATATACATACTTTGGATTTGCATCTGTCACTGCTGCATTTGTTTTGTTTCCTGTAACATTACTGTCAAATGTAACCTTTACACCATTGTTCTTAGGAATATCATCCGGAATAACATTTTCTCCCGGATTTACATTTGCAGCTGCCCAATATGCGTATAATGTTACTGTAGTAGGAGCTGATGCCTCACTGCCTTGTGCCGCAAGAGAAACATCATTCAATGTAGGATATTTTGCTGAAGTAACAAAATTACCTGCGCCGTTAGGTTTAGTATTCCATCCTATAAATACATAATTTGTTTTTGTAGGATTCTGTGCAGGATCTGTATAGTTTGCTGTAGGCGCACCTACAACGTCATTATATGTACCTACACCACCATTTACATCATAGCTGATTGTAATATCTGACAGCCATTTTGCATAGTAATCAGTATTACTGTTTATTGGCTTTGTCTTGTCAAATGCCGTAGTTGTCATTGACAATGAACCGCCTGTTACTGTACCTTCATACCAGTTATCAAACGTATAACCTTTGTTTGTCGGTGCTGTTACATCATAGCCAAGAGAGTCACCCTTGAAAATTGTTACTGTCTTAACGTTTGTACCACCGTTGCCGTCTTTGTTATCATTAAATGTTATTGTTACTTTATCATTAGCATCAACATTATCAGCAATATCCCACTGTGCATATACAACCAAGTTGTATTTGCTTCCATTAGCCGTTACACCGTCAAGTGTTGTTGTTATTGCTGTTGCATCTGTAAATGTTGTACCTGAGCCATCTGCTTTTGTATTCCATCCTACAAACTTATAATTTGTTCTTGTAGGAGCTTCCGGCATCAATGTACCAAGAGCATCTCCAAGATGCGGATATACATACTTCGGATTTGCATCCGTTACTGTTGATGAAGCACTTCCTGATGCATTACTGTCAAATGTAACTTTTACACCATTATCATTAGGTGTTTCATTATCCGGTAATTTATCCGGTGTTACAGGAGCATCTGCCCAGTATGCATACAATTCTACCGGATTTGTTCCACCGGCAGCTGTTGAAACATCATTCAATGTAGCGTAATCAGCTGCAGTAATGAATTTACCTGAACCGTTTGCCTTTGTATTCCATCCTACAAATGTATAATTTGCTCTTGTAGGGGCTGAAGGTGCTGTATAAGGTTTTGAAGGTGCACCTTTGTCTGTAGCAAATGGCGCTGCCGGAGTTGTTCCGTCGTTAATGTTAAAGTTTACAGTAATATCAGATTTATATGTTGCCTTTACCGTTATATTTGAATTTACTGTTGTTGTCTTATCAAAATCTGAATTATCGGCTATATTTACCCACTTATCAAAACTATAATTTGTTTTCACCGGTGTTGCTGGCATTGCATCGCCAATCGAATCACCTTTACCGACAGTTATAGTTGTCGGAGCAGTAGGTGATGTTGCACCGTCATAATCAAATGTTACAGTTACCTGATCTCTGCCTGCATATGTCCAATGTGCATACACCGTTTTATTATCTGTTAAAGTAAATGGTGCTTTATCAGTAGTATCGGATTCTGAAGCCGCTCCGTACCAACCGTTAAATGTGTATGCATCACCTGTTGCTGACGTCTTTGTCGGAGTAGGCATCTGATATGCGTAAATTGTATCACCTCTGACAACCGTCATAGATGCAGGTGTTACTTGTGCGTCACATCCTGTAGGACTAAATGTCAATGTTACTGCATTGTCCGGATTCTCCGGTGTCCACATTGCATAATAGTCAGTATTGCTTGAAATTGTTTCTGCCTGTAATTGTGTATTTGAGTATGTAGTGCCTGAGCCGTCTGCTTTTGTATTCCATTCTTTAAATGCATAATCTGCTCTTGTAAATGTCGGAATATCACTTGATTTCAAACTTGAACCGGCACTGATTGTTTTGTTTGTTGTGTTTTCTGTTTGTCCATAATTCTCATGGAATGTTACTGTTACATTCTGTACCCAATGAGCATAAACATCGGTGATTGAAGAAACATCTGTTGCTGATGATGTGTTTGTACCATCATCAAATACGATTTTGTCACCACCGTTTTGCTGTGTAAACCAGCCCCCAAACGTGTAACCAGCAGGTATTTCAAAGTCATCACTTGATGTACCAACTGTTGGTTTTTGCGCTTCAGCAATCGTTGCACCGGCTTTTGGTGATACTGTAACATCCTTTGTTGTCTGTGTACCTGATGGATAGTTACTGTTGAATGTAACCGTGTGACCTGCTTCATATACCGCATACACATTGATATCATCTGTAACCGTTGTATTTGAATCAAATACAGGATCCGATGTAGGATTTGCTGTTGTTGATGTTGTATATCTCAATTCTTTAAAATACATTCCTGTTGACGGTGAAAAATCTGCATCTGTAGGAATATCATCTGTCGATATAGTATTACCCTGAGCAACCAACACAGTCTTAACTGCCGGAGCAGTTAATGTATCATCATTATAGAAATTAACTGAACATGTTTTAGGGAAAATATCTATAACACCACCATTTGCATTCGTCAAATCAAAATAGTTCTTTAAGTTAGATGATGCGTCTGATGTTCTATCGTTTACCCACTGTGTTGTAGGTGATGCACCATCATAACCAACACCAATAGTGAATCTTTCACCTGCCAAATGTGCTTGAAGTACTTTTAAACCGTTAGTTGGTTTTTTTAAGATTTTGAATGCAAAGGCTGCTACAACTACTGGATCATCATTTGATGTAGCCTCAAACATTCTTTCAAGTCCTCTTCCTCCATCACCGTCATTGGCAACAGCATCACTTTGATCGTTAATACGAACTTGTACTATTACATCATTTGTTGTGCTTTTATTATCCAACAAATTTTCTTCTGAGCCTCTTTCTGACCATACCAAATCAGAGTTCATCGTCATTGAATAATATGCACCAAACTCCGCGTCTGTTGGATAATTGCTTCTTATCTTACTTGTATTAAACAACGAACTTGCATTACCAACCGGTTTTAAATATTCAGAATCATATGCCATACCTAAACATAATGTTCCCAAACCACCGCTATTATTATCGCTTGAATTTCTGTCAAGTAAGTCCTTTACTCTCGTCATATTGGACATTTGTACGCCTATCCATACGACCTCGCCAACATCCAAATTCGTATCTATGTCTTTAGGGGTCTGTCCAGGGAAATCACCTAACTTGGTTGTTTCATTTATAGGTGTAGACTTTCCCAAGTAAACATATGACACGTCAGCTCTTTGGGTTGACATTCCTGTTGTTGTATCATCATAAGCAGATGCTATAGGTTGAATTCCACATATCGACATTAGCATAGCCAACGATAATATAACAGAAATAAATTTGTTACTTTTCATTTTTTTCCTCCTTATTATTTTAATGTTGTATAAAACTCTTGAAATCCACTTGCCCACTTTCGTGCCAATTCAGATGCATCATTGACGTTCAACAACGGAACAGTCGTCATATTCACATCTGCGACTCTAAAAGCAAAAAGAGAATTCTTAGATCCAATAGTTGTCCATTTATTTTTCAACTCTGATGCGTCATTGGCATTCAACAAAGGCAATGTCGTTAAAGAAACATCTCCTCGTTCCGACAAAACGCATATTGGTCTTTTAGCTTTAATAGTTTTATTAGTTTTTGTAGTTAAATCAATATAATTATATTCATATTCTATAAAATATACATCAGGGCGTATAATTTTACCGGACAAATCAAACACCCCAGCTGTTGGAGCAAATATTTGATCCTTTGTTTCAGTAGTTGAATATGAAGGAACTCCGGTTTTCGCCATGACCTTTGCGGTGAATTGCTCATTAATTGTCGCATCATTAACTTCATCACCAAGTTCATCAAACACTTTCACTCCCACATCATGAAAAGATGAAGCCTCATAAACAAACATAGTCTCATCAACCATATCGTAATTTGTATCATAATCTTCCCATGCAACAGTAGTATATGCAATCGTTGTCTGACCTCCTGTAGGAATTTTTCCTGCAGCAAACTTTTTATTTGTTGTATGTGAATCATTAAAAGCTTTTTTGGCCTCGTCTTTATCTGTTTGTGTAGGGAAATTTACATCATCTTGCTGAATCAATCCATATGGCGAATTACCAGGATTTAAGATAATCTTCGGTTTCAGCAATCTACGGATATATACCGTATATGTTGTTCCACCTGCGGTAATTGTAACCGTATTATTATATCCGTCGTTTACAGTCTTGTCCAATTCAGCAAGATCAAATAAATCTGACGAATACTTTTTAGCGTCTGATGCTGTCACATTTACGCTTGCCGAATTAACAGTTACAGTCGGTTTTTCGGATGAACTTATGTCCATTCTGATTTGTTCCGTTTCATTAGGAACACTTACATAATACGTTTTAGTTTCCGCTTTAAACTTATCTTCTTGTAAAGTCTTGTCCGATGATAAATAATAAGTTGTATCCGGTGATGGAGTCGCTCCCGGATCTGACGGAGTTTCTCCCGGTTTTACCGCAACTATATTATCTATTGCATCATTTGTTCCAAACAGACTTATATCGCCGCTGAAATCAAATAAATTTTTAAGGTTAGCATCATCCGGAGCCGGATGTGTCGTAGCAAACCATGATGCATAAGGATTTGTACCGTCACTACCGGAACCGATAGCAAACGTATCTCCGCCTCGAACCATACTCAATACAGTAGGATTCTGGTCTGCCGCAGTTTCATCGGGAGCACTCAAAAGAACGAAAGGCAATTTCAGCAAATACTGCTTTGAATTACTTGCCAAGTCTTTAAATCTTAACAGCGAGTCCCCTTTAAATACCACACCCACATAGCACATTTTCCAGCCGTCTAAAGCACGTTGATTAGCTTCTGTGCTATTTTCTCTATCATTTAACGCAGTATCTATATCGCATTCACGAACAGATGTAATCTCATATTGTGTATCATCCCACCAAGCACTGCTGTCACCTGTTGAGCTCAGGTTTCCCTTTACCAGCTCATCATTCCAGCTTTGTTCTGCAGTTGAAGATGCAGTTGTTTTATCCCAATACGGCTTTACGTAATTCGGATCATATTCAAACGCTACATCTAACGAATAAACACCGTCAGTAAACAACGGTAAATCGTTTACATTTTCAACGCCGATACCTACCCAAAATTCAAGCGGATTGGTTAAGTTTACATCATCTTTGCTAAATCCTGCTTTACCGGGGCTTGCATCATTTGGTGTAGAACCTCTGCCCATAAAATCTACAGACAAAGTTCTGTTTGTTGCCTGTGTTTCTATATTTTCGTATTCATCCGCAGTAGCAGGAATACTAATCATACATACAGCACACATAGATAGTGACGTAAATCCTGACACTAAGCTTTTGAGAATCTTATTCATTACGCACCACCTCCATCATTAGTATAGAACTGAATCATTTTTTTAGCACGTATATTATTTGCATCTATCAAATTCACCGCTCTATCTTTATTTACATCGCAGATACGATATCTATTGAGCAATCCGCCAACATCATAACCTGTAACATTTGTGTTGTTAGCTAAATCTGCACTGAATCTGTTTCTTATTCTTGAAACATCTTTTGTATCTGCTTGTTTATCATTATTGACATCTCCAAGAGTATTAAGCAAGATTAACGGTCTTTTTATTGAAACGATTGAACCGTCGAAATCTGCAAACGAATAAACAAGTTCATATTTATCAGGTCGGATTCGTTCCGCATTTAATTCGGATATTGTACCGCTCGACGGCAGATTAATTGTCTGTGCATTGACAGATGAATAATCCGTAGAACCGCCATCTTGATATGCCGCATTTGTTTCCGTTAAAACATTAACCGTTATCTTTTTGGTGACATCGGTTACCGCTCCGCCAATCGAATTAATAACGCTTTCATATCCCGGGTCTGTAAAAGTTCCCGAATTCAAAACAAACAATGCTGTATCATCCAAATCATAATTCACACCCGACGTCCAAGCTTCACCGCAATAATTTACACCCACCGTTGCACCTGCCGGCGTATATCCTGCAGTAAATGTATAATCATTTTTGTCAAATTCATTTTTAGCCGTCGCCTTATCCGTTATTGCCGTATCACGCATAATCAAGCCATACGGCGAGTTACCATAATTAAATTTCATCAATTTGGACTCTTCTATTTTTCTGTAAACGTGAATCTTATACGACCTTGTAACTTCGCCTTCATCAGGATCGTCATTAGGATCATCATATGTCATCGTCAATGTAAGCAGGTTATCAACAGGGCTGACGTCAAGCTCTATATCCTCCGACTTATAATAATTATCCGTTGCGTCCTCCGTTGGCGTGGTCAATGTATCAGTTACAGAATTATGTTCACGCGAAAGAGACAGCGTCGCATTTTTTGCTTCATCTCTAAGTTTGAACCAAAGCTTTACTTTGTCAACACTATTTGGCACTGCAACATAATACTCACGTTTTACAGGGTCAAACTTTACAATTTTCCAATTCTGATCATGCAAATCCTGATCATTGTCATTTGTATCTTTAACCATAAGTTCTGTCGCTCTGAGTTTCGCTCCAAGCGACTCTTTAAAGTGAGCCGTTATTTTAACATTTTCTGCCGGCATTTCAAATGTCGTATTAGCCAATGTGCTGTCTGCGAATGTCACATTACCGGTTTCACAGGTCCATCCGGCGAAAACGCAATCTTCTTCGGGAGTTGCTGTTATTGAAACAGCTTCACCTTCGCTTGCAGTATATAATCCCGAGTCCGTTTCTGCTTTACCATAATTTACATTATCAGAAACAAGCTCTATTTTATATGTAGGAGCTTCCGTAACTTCAAAAGAGATTTTAAACGTTCGAAGGACTCCATCATTTGATATAACAGAAACTGTACATTCATAAGTTCCTACATCAAGACCTATATTAGTTGTTATATCAAAGTCTACACTTTCACCTTTTTGTAAAATCTGAGGCAACTTTTTGCTGATGGTAAATGCTTCTTTATTCCCATCTTTACTCAAAGAAATAGCAGCTGTCAAGCCGTATATATCGGTTGAGCCTATATTTTTAACAGTAAATGAATTTGTTTGCAAATCATTATAATCATACCCAACTTGTTTTTTGTCATATGTAAAATCGGGTATTACATCAATTTCATCTCTATCATCACCGTTGACAACCAAATACTTAATCTCAACTGTGTTATTATTCTCATTTACAACATTTCCGTAGTTTGTATATGACGTTGTTGAAAGCGTACCCCTTACAGTTACAACACTGCCAACCAATGTAGGGTCTCCGTCAATAACATCCCACGAATCAACTGTAAAGGTCGAAAGCTTACCTATTTCCGTACCGTCGTATCCATCATATGTTGTTCCAACAAAATCAGAAAGTACAGGAAGCGTTACAGTTGTCGGCAAACTCACACCCGCTTTGATAGGAAACATTGCCGATTGCAAATCCGAATAATCAAAAGTATAGCTGTCTAAATAAATATTTTTTCTCGGATTTGTACTGAATTCAGTATACGGTCCCGGATTTTTTCCCGGTTCCGTTGATGATATTTCAAACTTACCGGCTTTACTTCCAAGGTTTATAATCTGTGCAAGTTTCTTTTCAGAGTCTATTGCAATATCAGCCTTTACAGTAATTGTTGCCGTTCCGTCATCATTTACAACAACATTATAACCCGACATTGAAGAATCAATAAGTTCTCCGCCCGGCATTTTAACATCAAATGTTGTACCTACAGGAATTGTGTTCCCATCTTTATTTTTAACTGTTATTGTCAAAGTACCGTCATCAGCCGTGACAGCACTTACAACCACCAACTCTTTTGGAAGCTCACTCTCGTTATCGACAACATTTCTTATAAAGTTGACATCAGAGCTGTCCTTTACTGTAAGCCACGGATAATTAATCGATATTTTGTTTATATCCGCAATGTGTCCCAAAATTGTATATTTGCCTACCACTTTATTTTTGATATCGTCAGGTATATCAAGCAGCTGCGATGTTTCAGTGCTAAGCTGGTACCATCCGATATTAAACTCCGGTACTCCGCCGTTTGGAATATATTTATCAAGTATCGGTTTTGCTTTTGGTGCAAGTTTCAAATCGTCTATTGTTGTAGGATAATCCGCCGCGCCGGTCCAATACGTCAAATTCTCATTTTCTGCCGTGAAACCAATCAAATTAATCGGCGTCACATGTATTGTAACGGTTATATCAAAATCATCATTGTATTTTTGAACAACCGTATAGTCACCTTCTTTTGGATTCCACGAAATCGAGCTTAGATTGCTTGTCGTCTTATCCCACTTAAACACTGCCGGTCTTTCGGAACCGTCTGCATATTGGAGTGATATAATCGACATTTTATCATTTATGAAATCAAGTAAATCATCTATTGTACCATTCTTATAGATGTCATAAGAAGTAACTGTCAGCTCCTCATTCAATGCCTTAACATTTGAAAGTGCCGCTTCAATCTCAAAATTACACTCAACATTTTTATCAGCTCTTGAGTACCATTTGACATCTCCGTCACTGCTGTCGATATAACCTATATGAACACCGTCATCATCTGTAATAGTATCGTCCTGCACTGTAATCATTGTCGAAAACGGTACAATTTTAATAACATCCTTAAGTTCGCTTTTTGAAAGCTTTGCAAACTTTGCAGGGTCTTTTATATAAAAGCTCAATCGTCCGAGTTTTAAATTTTTACCGTTTGCAAGAATAAGATGTTCGTCACGACCTTTTACCGCAGTTATGTATTTAGAAGTTGTACCTTCTTGCGGTAAGAAGTTCATTATCGCTCTGCCGTTGTCGGCATCTGCAATACCTATAATCGGCATACTTACACCAATCATAGACGGTAACTTAAAGTCACCAAAGCTTCCGATTGGGAAATCATCAGTATTTTGTTCAAAATAATCATGAGCAATATCATATGAATATCCGACACTTCCCGAAGAAGTTGTAGGGTTTTTAATCGGCGTATTCGTCGCCACATCCGAAAGCTCTATGTAATTTTTATCATATTCAATACAATAAGATATTGCAGTTGAATCAATATTTTTCAGAGATATATCAACGAAGCCTTGAGTTGTTGAACCGTTAGCCACCATTTTTATGCCACTGAATGATATAGCTGCATTTGGGTAAGATGTTGCAGCCCAAACAATAACAGATACAAAAACAACCACAATAAATGCACTTATTGTGATTTTCTTTTTCCCAATATGCATGCTCTCCCTCCCTGCTACAATTATCCCTATTATGAGTAATTCTACACTTTAATTGTACACCAACTTATACCAAAAGTCAACATTTCTATTCAAGAAAAACACCGTTTATTCTTTACAGTTCATTATCGTATATTGTGTAAATGTTACAATTATTACTGTTTAATAAAATTACATAAAACGTATAAAACAAAAAAAAGAATCGACAGAATTAAATCTGTCGATTCCTTAAAGCTAATTAATATGCTTTTATTTTGACTTTGTCGGGACCTTGGTTATCCAATACAGGAGTCTTCTTTCCAAAATACATACCTGCATACAGAAGGTCTTTTGTTGTGATTGAGCCGTCACCGTCAAAATCACAATCAGCTCTTTCAACACGTCCGCCCTCAAAGTTAATCCAAGAAATTATCTTCTTGCCATTTGCTTCGTAATAAGCGCCGGCTGTATTAGTGCCATCACCATATTGGATTTCTGTATGAGCAGATACACCTGCTACTGCTGTTGAAACAGAATATGATGATTCTGAACTCTTAGCACTGTCTGATTTGCTATCCGACTTACTGTCTGATGTCACACTGTCTGTTGTGCTATCCGACTTACTGTCTGATGTCGCACTGTCTGTTGTGCTGTCCGACTTGTTGTCTGATGTCGCACTGTCTGTTGTGTTATCTGACTTGCTGTCTGATGATGTATCACCATTTGATGTATTATCACTTGATGTATTACCATCTGACGGTGTTTCTGTATTATCGGATTTATCTCCCGTTTCAGTATCTGATGATGTATTATCGCCTGTTTCACCCTTATTAGGTGTATCAGTCGTTGTACTGTCATCCTTACTGTCACCACTGTTTGTTCCATCACTTGGAGTTGATGGTGTATCCGGTGTTTCACTCGGAGTTTCAGGGTTATCTGTTGTTCCGCTGTCAGGAGTTGACGGTGTTGACGGATTATCCGTTGTTCCGCTGTCAGGAGTTGACGGCGTTGACGGATTATCCGTTGCTCCGTTATCCGGAGGTTCAGGATTATCACTCGAATCGTCTTTCTTATCAGTATCCTTAGTTTCATCCTTGGTTCCGTCTTCAGTTGTTGTTATCGAATCCTTAATAATTTGTCCTGTATAGTCATTCATAATAATGTTATATAGGAATACATTTACTAAGTTAATATCAACATAATCTATGATGCCGTCACTTACATCATAATCTGTAACGTTACCCGGTGTAATTCTAATCATACCAAAGTCATATTTAGCTTTCACAAAAGTTTCGGTTGAAACAATGTTGGTGATTTCATAATCCAAATAACCTGTTCTGCTTATTACAATATGATATGTATCTGCATCAGGAAGCGAGATTTCAAAGTTGCCGTTCAGACCAACTTGGTAAACCGTATTTCCTGCTGCATCTACCGCAACAAGATTATTGCTGCTGTCATACATTCTTATTTCTGCAGTATCGTCACCTTGAGCAACCGAATGAACTCTGCCTGTTATGTAAGTTTGAAGTTCTGGAACTGTTTCGGCAGTATCTCTTGTAACAGTTACACGATACTTACCGCCGTTAGTTACCGTAGAGCTTACCTGACTTACAATCTCAAAGTCGATTGTAAACGACTTTTGGTTAAGTGCAAGGTCAAACATATGTGTTAATTCTGATGCCGACTTACTTGCTACCTGCGTGCCTTCAATGCTCATATTTAGGATTGGATTATATTCTGTAGTCTTAATCGTAAATTCGATTTCTGTTGCAAGCGGATCTACAAGAACATCGTAGCTTATTACACTTGCATCGAACTTAGGATTTAGTTCTTCGTATCCGTCTCCATCAACTGTATCTGTTACGATAATGTTGCTTAGGTAAGCTGTGTTCTCTCTTACAATCTTAATTACATAAGTGTATGGAGTTTCAGCTACTGTTACGAATACATAATCTACAGCTTCACCCGCGTCAAGCTCAAATTTCTCACTTGCACTGCCGATTGATTCTGCCGAATTTTTACCCTTATGAGTAAATACTATACTGTCAGTTGGGTTTTTAGCTTCTGCTGTTACCGTAATATCTTCATCATAAGGTGAGATATTAACAACATAACTAAAGATTTCAGGGTTAAATACCTTTGACAAATCGAACTTATCGGTTGTCAGACTTGCAAGTCTTGCATCTCCGTTTGCTCTGTCACCACGAGTAATCTTCAATTCGTACTTGCCAATCTTACCGTCCTTATTTTCAACAGTTACCGTTACAGTTTCTGTTGAATGTTCACTGTCAAGGAAGCTTGACGGCAATGTAATTTCAGTGGCTGTGCCGCTTGTTACCGTTGTAACCTTACCGTCGCTTGTAGTAACGGCAAGTTTATCATTTGCCGGATCTTTAGCTGTTACAGTCAATGTAATTGTATTGTCTGTGTAATTAACCTTGGCAGAATATTCAGCATCTTTTTCTTCAAATGCAGGAGTCATTTCATATAATCCGTCGCCTGCAGCTGTTTCATCCTCAAGTTCAATGTTTTCAAGGAATGCCTCAGGAATTAACTTATCAAGACGAGTTACATTCAGAACATAAATTCCGTCTTTTTCGTCAACTGTTATCTTAACCGTTACGGTAAAGTTCTTAGTATCAAGAGGAAGTTTATCAAATGTTCTTACGTCACCGTCTACATAAGCTCCGCCGTCAATACTCATACTTACTTGTGCATTTTCATAAGTATTCTTTGTATGTACGGTAAATGCTTCGGTATCCTTACCTATTTCAACATCATAATTTCTTACTATCGGTGAGAACTTAGTCTTCATAGTAGCATTATCTGTCCACAAATCAGTTAAGATAGGTGCGTCTGTATTGTAAACAGTTACTACATATTCATTAATAAGCTCGTATCCGCTTTCAGTAAACTTAGTTGCACGGAATGTGAATGTTGCCTGTCCGCTTTCGCCTATAGACTGTGCCAAGTATGAACCCATACCTTCTTGCAATGAGTAATCTCTCATTGTTTCATTGATTACTTCAATGTAAACATCCGGGTCATCACTCTTAGCAAACAAGTACGGTGTAGCACCGTCATTAACGGCACTGTAAACAAATACTTTTTTGTCAAACGCTGTGAAGAATGTTGCATCCTTGCCTGTCTGATTGATTGTCGGATCAATCATAATATGATTGATGAACGGTTCATAAGGCTTGTCTGCATCGCTTTCAGCATATACAACGAACGACTTGTTAATACCGCTTATTGCGCTTACAACATTAATGTCGAATCTTTCCTTTTGTGTTGACATTGTAAAGTCAATGTCCTTTCCGCTTTCAATCTCTCTGCCGTTTACAGTAATTATTGCATCGCTGTCGGCTGAAGTTATATTAAGCGGAATTGTTGTTGTACCTTCCGGTACTGTTATTGTTTCAAGAGTGCTGTTTGTTATCGCATCTCCGTTCAATGTACCGCTGATACCGTTGATTGCAGTATCACGCAAGATTGTTACAGAATACTTCTGCATTGTAGCACCGTTTCTGACTGTAATAATTCTTACTGTCTTATTACCGTTCAATGCAAATGTTCCGATACCGCTTACGTTTGCAGAACTGCTTGCTGCCTTAGCATTTATTGTTACACGGGTTGTTGATGCATCTACATATGTGTAGTAGTTAAGCTCTCTTGCCGAGAAATCCGGAATTATGTCCTTACCGTCTACAGTCAAGCTGCTTAGGTCAGGAACATCGGCTGCCATATTCTTTCTGAATATATCCAATGTGTATGTTACTTCAGGCAATGAATCATCAGCTGATGCATATACCTTGATTGCAACTGAGTTATATACTCCGTCTGTCAAGTCTATATCCATAGCGCCTGTATATTCTGTGCCGTTTACTTTAATCACACTGCCCGGATTTAATGCAGCTGTTTCAAGAGTTACCTTATTTACCTGATAAGGAACTGTTACATAATAGTTCTTTACATCTCTTGTAAATGCCGGTACGACTGTACCCTTATTAAGAACAAGTTCTGTTAGAGCATTATCGTTATCCGAATCAGGACGATATACATTTACAAGATATACACGCTTAGTTATTGATAACTCTGCAGGAGATTTTGTATTATCTATTGCAGTTACAA
>ERZ894212.74-NODE-74-length-29103-cov-92.131851_pt1 | contig 29103 bp, 46 predicted proteins | sample MGYA00380289_ERZ894212 | MGnify/ENA primary metagenome ERZ894212 (study PRJEB32331, sample SAMN06328481) | human gut metagenome | biome: human gut microbiome; feature: stool | host: Homo sapiens | collected 2013-05-02 ... | reverse complement strand
TGCAGTACTCACTGCGCCATGACTGGTACTCATTATCATGGTCAAGCTGCATGAGTAATTTTTTTGCATGTTTACCACATACGTTATGAATATGCGACACCGCGTGGAAACGTTTATTGATAACAGTTTTCTCATATTCAGTTGGCTTTAAGATTAACTGTAGTGTATGCATCTGACACCTCATTTTATATATAAAAAGTATGATAGATTTGATTTTTGCGGATGCCTTTCCATATAAGATAAGAGTCCTTTTATTGTATGGCTAGAAAAACTGCAGCAAAAAAGAGACCTCAATTCGAAGTCTCTTTTTTTTGCTCATTCTTCCAACTTGGCATTATCAGCAAACTGCCTTGCTTCCTGTTCAGATATAAATTCCTTAATATAACCGCCATATCTGAAATACTTCTTTGCATTTCTCTGCCTTTCTGTTATATGGTCAGTTACCTTAACATCGGCACCCACAATCTTTGGATAGTTCTTCGTTCCGCCCCATTCGGCTGAAACTAAGACGTACCACCTATTTTCTTCTGGCTTTTCCTTTTTGATTACCGGAAAATCCTTTGGATTCAGTTTCTCAAAGTCAGCCGGATTGTAAAAGTCCGTCTCGCCATAAAACTTTCCGGTATGATGCCATTCTGCCTTCATGACTGCCCCTGTTTCAACTGCCCTCTTCTGCCATGCTTTAAGTTTTGACTTTGGCAGCAGTCCGTCTTCATAGGCAGCAACTGCATTGTTGCTCATGCATCTTTCCCTGTTGTATCCGCTCATTTCTTATCCTCCATTTCTCTTTTCTGTAAAAAGAGTATGTAAGATTTTATACAGGCGGATGAGCTTCCATATGAAACAGGCTGTATGCGCAAAAAAGAACGCCTGAAAAACTTTTGTTTCTCAAGCGTCATAGAATTTTGTCAGACAGTATTATATTTCGCAAATGCCGGGCTCGTACTTTGTAACCGGATTCAGCTTAAATTCATTGGCAAGATGTTTTCTCCTAATCGCCTCATCAATTTCTTTATTTCCACAGGTCTCATTGCGAATAAAGGTATCCAGCTGCTCATACGTAAATCCAAAATTGTCTTCATCCGTCTTCCCGCATAAACCGTCTGACGGTGTTTTATCAACATACTTAGACGGCAGGCCAAGACAATGTCCAATGGCGCAGACTTCAGACTTTGTCAAATATCCTAAAGGAGCCACATCCCCATCGCCATCGCCGCCTATCGTAAAATAGCCAACATAATCTTCAGAATAATTACAGGTATTAATCATCCTGCCATTATCGCACTGACAGACCGCCCTTATCATCTTTGTACGTTCTCTTGGCGCGATATTCTGCCTGCACTGCTTTGTAATCTCGATTCCACAGTCATGCAGCTGCTTGAAACTGGCCTCAAGTGCTGATCTTATGTTAATAGTATAGTTTCTGATACCCAAGAGCCTGCATACTTCAATAGAGTCATTAATGTCTGACTGTTCTCCATCCGGCAGCATTACGCCGATAACCCTGTCTGCTCCGAGGGCCTTTGCGCACAATGCCGCTGCTATTGTGCTGTCCTTGCCACCTGAAATGCCCAGTACGGCATTACAGCCTTTTCCATTTTCATCAAACCAGTCCTTAATCCATTTGATAAGATTTTCTGTCTGCTGTGCTGCATTGAAATTATACATACTATCTGTCCTCCTTAATCCTCCAGTCTATACATCTCTGAAGATAATCCACGTAATCCGGGTTTTTGCACATGCCTTTACCTGGTGTGTCAGAAATCTTGGCTACGTCCATTCCGTTGCATCTTGTAGTTTTCATGACAATGTTGAGTGCAGGAACATCTGTATCATTGCTTAAGTATGTGCCGATACCAAAAGCTACATTTGTTTCCTTACAGAAATGTCTGTAAAGCTTGTCAGCACGCTCAAAGTCAAGACTGTCGCTGAATAAAAGTGTCTTTGTTTTAGGGTCAATTCCAAGGCTCCTGTAATGAGCAATCATCTTTTCACCCCACTCATACGGATCTCCGCTGTCATGACGCACTCCTGAGAAAAGTGTCGCATAGGTAAGTTTAAAATCACGCAGGAAACAGTCTGTTGTGATTGTGTCAGTAAGCGCAATACCGTTTAATACTCCATACTCCTTAACCCATGCATCAAGAGCATACCAGTTTGAATATGCCGGATTGTGTTTGTGATTGCCCTGTCCTGTGCACATAATCCACTCATGAGCCATGGTTCCTACAGGTGTAAGCCCGTACTTCTTTGCAAGATACACATTTGATGTGCCGACAAACTTTGATGAACTGTGCAAGGTGTCGTTTAAATGTGCGAACTTCTGCACTGCAAGCTCCTGCGCTTCAGCAGAAAGTCTTCTTCTGAGACCAAACTCTGAAAATGTACCTGCGTACCAGTGTCCGTTCTTTAAATTCTCGTACTTTGCATCCAGACGCTTCTTAAAGCTGTCAAGCAGCTTATCATAGTCATATGCCATTCTGAAATATACTTCATTTACAATGGCAAGTGTCGGAATCTCATACATTGAAGTGTTAAGCCATGTTCCTTTTGCCTCGATAGACAAGCCGCAAGGTGCATCTGTTCCTATCTCAAAATCCTCAAAACGCGGCTGCCAGAGACGAAGAAAATCAACATAAGAGCCTTTGATCCATTTGATATTGTCAAGATATGCAAGCTCATCCTCTGTAAACCGAAGCTTACAGAAAGCCTCAATCTGTTCTGTTATTTCCTGCACCATCTCCGGTGTAAAATGCACATCCGTATTTCTGCACTTGAATGTCCATGTGGTCTTGTAATCCGTAAACTGATGGAATATTGTCTGACCCATCGAAAATTTATACATGTCTGTCTCTAAAAGACTTGTGATTATCTGGTTTAATTTCATGATATTCTCCTCCTAATTCTTACGCTATCAGTATGTTAGAAACCCTTTTGATAAATGGCTTTCTATATGATATTGACCTGGATCATCTTCATTGCTTCTATTGCCGTCTTATGACTTTCAGGCGTTACGCAGGCACAGGCATTTTCTATCACGGACACCTCTGCATCTTTACAGAACGTCTTTGCAATCGCTACGTTGCTGATTATGCATATTCCTGTGCAGAATCCACAGAAATAAATCTCTGTATTGCTGTTGTCATATCCCGCAAGCAGTTCGCCAAGCTCTTTGCTGCCAAAAGTCGGCTTGTCAATATAAGTAATATCGTCACAATTAACTCCACGCTCCTTCATTGCATCTTTAAGACGAGCGTCTACTTCCCATCCGTTTGTCCCTTTAATACAGTGCATTACCGGAAGTTTCTTTCCTTCCTGAGTATTCAGATAGTTTTCATCATGCGTATCCCTTGTGAATATCACGTCATCATATTTGCCTGACCTGATTTCATCTGCAATAACATTTGTCGCCACGTTACACTCCTTGTTTCCAAGAACTCCTGTAATAAAATCATTCTGCGCATCCACTACTACTAAAATTTTCTTTGCCATAATTATTTCCTCCTACATCATATAATCATCATTTGTTGCAGCCATAAGGATTTTTCCAAGCTGCTTTAAATCCTTCCACATCCATCGCGGAACCAGATCCCTGACTTTGTCATAATCTTTCTTATACAGCAAATCTCTGATCATTGTACTTGAAATCTCAATATCGCTTCTGCCAAGGTTTCTGATGGTCACATTCTTTAAAATATCATCTGTAAACCAGTTTTCCGCAATCTTCGGGTCGTCGTTGTAATAGAATGTAAAGCTTTTCTCTCCAATTTCATTAGCTATGTTGTAATAGAAGAAAGAACCCCATTCCTTTACATACTGGGCTGCATCCTCCATGCTCCAGTCTGATAAAGTCATAACCTTTACATCTGCACCGCTTAAATCCTCTTCCTGCAGTACGTTTTCAACAAGTCTTTTTCTGTATTCGATTGGAAACGGATTTCTCTTTGTATAGCTTTTGTTTGCACTGCCTATCACAACAAGCAGATTTTCGCACTCCGATGCGGCCTGTTTTATCATGTTCAGGTGTCCGTTATGGAATGGCTGTGCCCTTGTGAGTATCACACCGTTTTTATATTTCTTCTGCACTTTAACCGGTTTACGTTCATCCATGTTAAGGTCAACATATCTGTACACAGCAGCCGGTTTTCTTCCGACAATAGGCCTCTGCGACCTGTCAAGTGAAACAAGCTGTCCTGCAATCTTCTCACGGAACACCTTTGGATGAACTTCCTTTCCTGAAAGAACCTCAAACACCTTAAGCAGATCCGGAATGGTAAACTCACGCGGCACAAGGTTAAACATAATGCCTGTATACTCAGCCTTATTCCTTATCCTCATAAGTCCTTCCAGTATAATCTGGTCATGGTCAAAAGCAAGCTTTTCGTCTGATACACTGACCGGAATAAAATTTTCCACTGTAATTACACCGTTTTTAAATTTCTCAGACTTGAGGGAGTATTCAATTTTAATCAAGTCGTTTGCGAACTCAAGTTTTTTATCTGCAAATTTCACATCGAACCATCTGGCATCCTTTGCGTCATCTCCTGCAACAGCAGCCTGCTCATATCCATATGGAAGCAGTGCAATGTATGCAATATCAATAATTCTCATACGAGGGTCCCTGTCCGGCTGGCTCATGGTATAGAGCTGCTCAAGATAAATGTCTGTAAGACCTGTTTCCTCTTTAAGCTCCCTGCACGCTGCTTCATATGCTGATTCCTTTATGTTAATAAATCCGCCTGGAAGCGCCCACTTGTCTATCTCCGGATGAGCCTTTCTCTTTATCAAAAGCACCTGTATACAGCTTAAGTCTTCCTTCATACGAAGCACCATCATGTCAACTGTAACCGATGGCCTGTCATAATCACCCGGTTTATATTCTGCTAAAAATTCCTGTTCTGTTAATCCATTTACATCTACTTTATTCATGTGTTTAACTCCTATAATTACTTTCTGCATTTTTTATATTTACTTTATGTACTTATTATAGTAACTCTTAGTAACTATGTCAAGTACTTTATAGAATTAATTGTATTTTTTCGAATTTAGTGTGCTTCCACAGCCTATCCGTGGGAGACGCCAATATATGAACTCAAAAAAAAGAGGTACATTTCTGTACCTCTTCTGCCTTTTCTACATGTTCTCGTAGTCGAAGCATTCATCTTTTGAATCAGATGGAATCTTATTCTTATGCATTTCTGCTGTGGTTTCTTTTACCGCATTTTCAGTGATTTTCTCGCCAAAATCTGTTGCTACGTTAATATTGTTGTTAACTTTGGCGTCATATGTATTAGCTTTCATGACCTCAGTAAGGTCAAATCCGGTTGTCTCTTTTACAGACTCGATGGTTTTAGCAAGCACCTGCGGAACATTGTCGCTTATAGCAGACATTCCACTGTCTCCTGCACCACCGATAATAGAAACCTTATCAATGCTCTCAAGTGGCTTAGCAATAGCCTCTGCCATCTGTGGAAGAACCTTGATAATCATCTCGGTCATTGCCGCCTTGCCGTATTTAGCCATAGCATCAGCTTTCTTTTCCATAGCCTCTGCCTCTGCAAGACCTTTTGCTCTGATACCTTCTGCTTCTGCCTCATACTGTGCCCTTGTTGCCTCGGCAGCCTGAAGCTTTGTAAACTTCTCTGCTTCTGCTCTCTTTTCCTGCTCATACTTCTCAGCATCAGCTTTCTGCATACGGGCGTATTTCTCAGCATCCGCCTGTTTCTTTACTTCAGCATCGAGTGACTTCTCGCGGACTGCAATCTCTTTCTCCTTGATTTCAGCCTCTTTTTCCTGCTTGGCAATGTTTGCGTCAGCAGTTGCGATCTCAATGGTTTTCCTCTGCTCCTGTTCCTGAATCTCATAAGCTGCATCAGCTTCAGCCTTTTTGATGTCTGACTGTTTCTTAAGCTCCTGCTTCTTGATTTCCAGTGCATTGTTCTGCTCCGCAATAGCTGTCTCAGCTTCTACTCTTGCATCATTGGCCTGCTTGTCTGCGGCTGCCTTCGCAACAGCAATATCTCTTTCGCTTTCAGCCTTTGAAATCTGTGCTGATTTAGAAATAGTGACAACTCTATCAATACCTAAATTCTCAATGACATTGCCCTTATCAGTAACATTCTGTACATTAAAGGACACAATATCTAAGCCCATCTTAGCCATATCCGGAGCTGCATTCTCCTGAACCTTATCGGCAAACTTCTTACGGTCCTGTACAATTTCCTCAAGCTTCATCTGGCCGATAATCTCTCGAACGTTTCCCTGCAATACATCCACAACAGAACTTCTGATATACTCTTCATTCTTGTTAAGGAAGTTGCTTGCTGCAAGCTTCATCTTCTCCGGGTCCATGCTAACCTTGACTTTTACAGCCGAATCAATGTTGACATTAATGTAATCATTTGTTGGAACCGACTCCTCAGTTTTTACATCCACTGAGATCATCTTCAAAGTAAGCTTGTCAGTTCGCTGCAAGAACGGAATCTTAATTGATGACCGTCCGATTACATACTTCGGCTCCTTCTTAAGTCCACTGATGATTACGGCCGTATCTGTTGGTGCCTTGACATATCCTGTAATAAGGATAAGAACAATGACTACCACAATGGCTGCTGCTACAATTATTAAGTTATCCATGTGCATTTTTCTCCTTTTTTTATAATGGATTTTTTATATATAATATTCCTTATTTGAACTTTGTCCAAAAAGGGAAATATTAATCTGTTATCCTAATAATATCAGTGTACTCATAATCACTGATGTCGGCATATCCATATTTCAACAATTCTTCGACAATATCGTTGCAGTTGAATCTGCTGATGCCAACAAACATCAGGCCTGTGTTCTGTGGCATGCCCTGCTGCGATACCAATAGTCCGCATCTGTAAGTGTTTCCAAATTCATCCACCTCATCGTCAGGCTTATTATCAAACACCTTAACCTTATGCTTGCAGTAATGTACATTTGTTACGGCAATGACCGCGTCGGTACCACCCTGTTTGAATTTTAGTCGCATGCTTTTTCTCCTCTCTAAATTTTCATCCAAATATCTTCTCAAATCCGCCTTTTGTGTAGTTGTATTTTTCGATGATTTTTTCCTCATACTTTACAACATACGTTTCAAGTTTCATCTTTACAGCCGTATCTATCATGTTTTTCGTGCCTCTGCTGTCAGCTCTTAAAAATGCTATCAGCACGCCGTTGCAGCCCTTCTTCATAGCATATCTTGCCATTTCGCCGTTCCTTCTTGGTCCGGCCATTTTTCCGTAACGGCTCCAGTCAGCTGGAAATCTAGCAACAGCCATTCCTTCTTCTCTTGCATATTCCTCGCCCATCTTATCAGTTCCACGGCATGTGCCGCTGATTATGGTTGTACCGCTTACTGGAATTCGCGCAGTCTTGAATATCCACCTGCAGACCTTATTTAATTTGGTCTGGTCTGTGAATTCCCTGCTTCCTGCTATTATTACTCTGTTTTCAGGCATCATATGACATCAGCTTCCTTTCTAAGACACACGCACGCCCCGGGTGGAGCATGCGCACGCTGCTGAAATTCTTTTGGATATGCCGGCATCCCGCTGTCGAGACTGGATACCGTCCGGGGAACTACTTCAGCTAAACCCGCGTGCATCCGGAAGGACTCGAACCTTAGCTGCCTGCCAAAACCAGACATCCGAATGCGATAAGCGGCGGACCGCCTGGCAGACATGACTGCATGCACACGGCATTGAAGACATACAGCTCCATGTCTGTCATCATAAGTATGATAGATTTTATGTCTGTTTATGGCTTTCCATATAAAATTTCTCATATTTTTTTTCAGCCCGCAGTGCATAGCACATATAATACTATAAGGTCTTAATTTTTGGTGCACCCTCATCACCCTCTTTTGGACACAAAAAAAGAACTTCAGCGAAAGCACCGAAGCTCTTTTATTAAATAATTCTTATTTTATTCCAAGTGCAAGCAAAATAGTATGCTCATCATACCCCTGCCTTGCCAGTTCCTCTTTTGTCACACCATTTCTTAGTTTCTGGACGGCTTCAGCCAGAAGATTCTGCCCTTCAACTCTGCCTTTAAGTATGCCCTGACTAATGCCTTTAGCCATATTTTTCTCCGCAATGTTTTGAGAATAAGCTGTCATCTGCCTTACCTCCTCTTCTATTGTTTTTGTTATCTTCACGCCGTGCCCAGCAAGCGAATCGAGTTTTTCCTGTTTCGACATCTCGTCGTTAACAAGATCCGTCAGAAAGCCTATCAGTTCCCCACTGGACTGCGTATAAGTATGATTTTTACTCAGTCTTATTATCTTCAGATACATTATATCATACCGGTCTTCGATTGTCGAGCTGCTTACAACCATTCCATTTTTTTCAACTTCTTTTTGAAGGCTTATGGTTTCGATTGTTCCTGCACGTTTTTCAGGTGTCTCGGGGCATATCCAAATGGAATACACTTTTTTCAAACCGCCGTACTTGACAGGGTCGTCTTTTGAAAGAGTAAATTCTTTTCCACACTGTCTTGAAATCTCCCTGCACATGTAGAATATGCCTCTTTCTGATATATCATACCCCGGACGTTCCGCTTTCTGCCCTTCGATATTAATGTAAAGCTTAACGAAATCCGTTTTGCTGTCTGACAACTTGACAGGAGCCATAATCCACGACAGAATATCAAATTTGACAAGCTCTTCGCCTGCGACATAATCCTCCTGCGCAAGTTCTCCCGACAGGACAGCATTCTCAAGCCCGGGCTCCACAGGTATGCGCATGAATTCCACATCGCCAAGAAGTGCCGTAATCTGTTCGTATGACAGATTTTTGCATTCATCCACACAGCCTTTGACGATTCGTGCCATAAACTGTTCGTTTGACAGAAGCTTCTTAATACAGTTATCTAACAGTATGTCTTCAGGTTCAAGCGCGACAATGGTTTTTGCTGCTGATGTTAACTCTTCCATTTTTTGGTTTCTCCTTTCCTTTGTACTTTGTCTGTAAGTTACAAAAAGTCCGCAGGAAAGATACCTCCCGCAGACTGTGCGGGATAGTTCCCGTTAATAAGAAATTATGTTATTGCCTCCTTCCGTCATTTCTTATATGGAAAGTATGTAAGAAAATTTTCAGCCCGCAGTGCTACGCACATATAATACTATAAGGTCTGAATTTTTGGTGCACCTTCATATTCTCTTTTGGACACAAAAAAAAGAGGCACATCAGCTGTACCTTTTCATTACAGACATAATAAAAAGCCCCAGACATTATCCGAGACTTTGTTTTGAAAAAGAGTTTACCACGATTTTGCCATTTCTATGACGCGATTGAAATCGCGCTCAAATGCACTGCTATAAAAGTCCTTGATATTCTGTGGCGCATCTTCCGAGCAGCTTAGATCTATTGTTTTAGTCCTATAGTGCTCTCTCAATGTTTCTTTGTTGTAAATACAAATGATTCCCTGACATCCTCCAATGATTCTTGCTGATACAATCCAGTTGCCGACATCTTCCCTTTTTATTGAGTCTTCATCGTTAAAAAGATATTCCGTCTGCAACACCTTTTTATATCCTTCTGCCCATGCATCATACATTGACTATTGCCTCCTTACACTTCCTCATACTGACATCCATATCGCTTCATATATCCCTCGTATGAAGAATACAATGTTGCCTTATATATACGAGCAAGGCGTCTGCCTTCCTCTACACATTCATCGAATTCTTTCTTTGAAAAGTGTTTATAAAGCTGATCTTTGGAAGCTAAAATTTTACAGCCTGAGCCTGATGCAGTACTTGGTACATACTCAAAGCATGGATCGTACCCCATATCTCCGAATTCACCGAAGAATACACCAATGACAGACACACCATCTGTGACTAACCCATACACACTTGTAGGATCTTTCTTATTGATGAATGCTCTAAGTCCCTGTTCCTTGCAGACCTTAAGGTCTGCCAACAATTTCTGTCTTCTTTCCTCTGTTAAACTCATATTTTTTCCTCCATTTTTCTTTATTTTTTATATAGAAAGTATGTAAGAAATTAGAAAACTGGAAATTCTTAGTGCTGATTAACCACGAAAAAAAGGAGAACAGAAACTTCTGCTCTCCTCTTTTTTTATGGCATTATTCTTTTCTGTTCCCTGATTCTGGCCATTACTCTCTTGGCTGTATCTTCAGCCTCGTGGCATTCGTATCTGCCGGTGTCAGGATTGTATCTGTTGTGCCTGCATTTTGCACAGGCATTCTCTGGTTCTTTACAGTATATGCTCATATCAGTCTTCCTTTCCAACCTCGATAATCAGCGTATGATCATGTATGGTCATGTATTTAATTGTATAGTCATACAGCTCTTCGATTTCAATGGTGTTTTTTTCGCCACTTTTATAGACAGGTTCGACTTCATCCCATGTAGTGTTCTTTTCACAGATGTAGATTTCAAAATTTGCATTGAAATCGAAATTTCGATTGGCTATGATGTCGCGGACTGTCAGTCTTTCATTTTCATCAAGCGCCTTGCAATAGAGTCTGTCCACCGTGACTGCTCTTCTATGATGTTTCCACCAATTGCTTAGCCTGTTATTGTCTGTCACAACATCCGAAAGCTCATCGTCAAGCATTGGAATGGCTTCGCTGTTGCTATTTACTTCAGCAATAAAGTCCGTAATACTGTTCCATTCATAATCAACAACAATGCCGTCGCAATTGACTACTTTAATTTTCAACATATCTTTGTTCCTCCTCTTCTCTTAATGCATGATGCACATTGGCACTCTTCCGCCGCCAGCACATCGTATGGATCTTCTTCATCCACAACAAATGTGTCGATGTTGTAGATAAATCCATGACTTCTCACAGTTCTATCTTCCTTGCCCCAGTACCCAAGGGCTTTCATTCCTCTTACTGAGCCTGTTGCATCAATGTTTGCGTGACAGCTGTGTCCGAGCCCTGTCGAGCCATCCTCAATCCATGCAATTCCGCTCTTTCTGTCCCTGTGCAGTTCAGCACATGGACCTACGTTTCTAACATACGTGTTTTTCATTTTACTTTTCCTCCTGATAAACATATATTCTGACTGGATAATCTTCGTTGCCATATGTCGTGTCAACCGTTATTCTGTAGCAGTCTGACATAAGAGGCTTTATGAAATATATCTCATTTGCTCCTTCATATGTGGAAGCCATATGCTCCCTCATTGCCCAGCCGCAGCCCCGCGGGAAGCTCCTGTCAAGTTCATTGATAATGTTTGTAACACCGCATATGTCCTTTTCCGACACATGGCATCCTTTATCAACAAACCATCTTCCATACCAGCCATTCCTGAAATATAACCGGAAATAGCCAATACACTTTCTGCCATCAATGCCGTCGTTTTTTGTATCATCGTTTTCAAAGCCAAGCACGCATCTGTTGTCATTGACATACCTTCTAAGATCAACATCATCAAGCTCGCGCGGGCATCTGAACAGTTCCTGATACTCACCGCCGAACTGTCCATATACGATGCTGCATACAGCTGTCTGAATCAGCTGTGTCTTATCTGCTTTACTCATTGTTATTCCTCCTTGTTATCAATAATTTCTCCTGCACCAAGGTCACGAAGCCACTTGACGAGGTTCGCATCCGATACAGTGAAATCTTCTGCTGAGTATGGATACCTATTATAGGTATCGTTTTTTACGACTTCCGGTGAAAAGTTCTGGACACCTGCATATTCCACCAGTTCCTTTGCAAGAAGCATTGGACTGTGCTTTTTTACAAGCTCTTCAACTGACAGTCCGACTTCCTCATCCAGTCCGATACACTTAAGCATATCGGCCCATGGAAGCCATGAGTCGTCGAGGTCAACATAACAAAGAGCTGCAAAGTTCTCGTCACCGTTTTCTCCAAACTCCGTGTTCAGGTAGAACACATCAAACGTATTCTCAAGGGACTCATGGTCCTTAAGCTCCTCCTCGCTGAAATGAGGCTTCACAAGACAGCCGCCATAAGCAAGAAAATTAATGTCTCCCATATTCACCCATTCTGTTTTACTCATTGTCCGTTTCTCCTTTCTTCTCAAGAACTTCAATACATTCTGATAAGTACCTGTTAAAGCTTCTGCCAGTAAGAACCTCAAAAAGCACGCCGACTGACTTTCTGTCTCCGGAATTTTCGTATATATCAAAAATCTCCCCGGACACTCCCATTCTTTCAAGAAGACAATTTTTTTCGCCTTCGTTCATAATGCCCAAAAGAACGGCATCGCAGTCCAGTACAAACGGACCGTGCTCCATCATCTTCTTTATTTTCTTAATCTTTTCATGCGCTGTATCAACAGCGCGCTCTCTTTCTGCCATATTCAATTTCCTCCATTTCTCTTTTTCTGACATAAAGAGTATGTTTGAAAGAATAAAAATGGCATCAAAAAAAAGTCCCGGTGAAATCCGGAACCTTTTATATTTTTGACATGCTTGCACAAAACAAAAAACATACTTATATTGCAGGAACGTTGTCCCAAAATTAATTTTGAGACAATAAGATAAAACATGCAAACGCAGTATTTAAGCAGACTGCAGCACTTTATCTGCGCGTCTGGTACATACTTTATACATCATACACTAAAGCAGAGACCAAAAAAGAAAAACGAAATGCAATTGCAGCAGCACATTCAAAAATTTTTAGAAATGTCGCAGCTTATCTGACAGGTCCTAAATGGAATGGTGCAAAATTTCAGATTGGCGACCTGAAAACCAAAAGTTCCGCTTTTGGCATAATTAAAATGGTTAGCGGATATTTGGGCAGCAAATGCTTCATTTATTTTTTCAATCGGAAAATCCATGTATATGTTACATACCGGCATCACAGCGGATACGAAAAAAATGTTAATTATGTTTATTTTGAGTGTAAGGATGATTTTCAAACATTCCATCTAACATGGATGATTATGTATACCAGACACAGACATTTTTCAAGGAATTGTTGCGGCACATTTCATTCCTTAACGGTGACGACTTTGGATGTACTTCCACGGCATCTTATCAAGAATGTATCAGTCAACCAGAACCACCTGGGTTTTGCGTTGATTTCGGACTGACTGAGCCTGCCGAATACAATTATACATGGGATGATCCGGACACAATCTGCTATATGACAGAAGTAATGAAATCCAAGAAATACAAGAGATTCAGGGGAGACAACTGATTTTGTGCTCAACACTCTTTCTGATACTGCGGAATATTAACAAAATGCTATCATTTTCATTTTTATGGAAGAAAGGACAAATTATGACTAAAGACAACATATTGAAAAATAAGCTTCTGCTTATGAAAAGACAGCCAGGAGAGCCGTTAGACTGCCTTCTCCCTCTTAACACCCTCGTTTTGAGCGATAATTCGAAAAACGTAGAAAGTGCATTCATTGAACCAAAGATTAAGAAATGCAACACAAACTATGTTATCACGGATACCTCCGGAAAGTATTATCAAAAGTATGCCAAATTTCTGGAATGCAATGGCTATACTGTTAGAAAACTTGATTTCAATGATATGAATGATTCATATATGTATAACCCAATTGAATATTTAAGGACCGAGGCTGATTTTTTTACAATTACACGCATCCTTAAAAACACATTTTTCACGGGTGAAGATAATTTCTTTTTTGAAAATCTGAAATACTTGACAAAAGAAGTACTGCTTTGTGCTGTTATATCATATGTTGCAATACATGAACCTGATCCTGCGAAGCGAAATTTTGCCAGAGTCTACGAGCTGATTGCATCTGTCAAATCTGACAGTGACAAAGATGATTTCAAACAGGCTTTTGAGGGCGTTAAGGCTTTTGAACCGTACTCTTTTGCTGCTGCGCAGTATGAACAGTTTTGTCAGTTAGCCACTGAAAAAACAAGAGATTCTGTCATTACCGAATTATTATCACAGATGTCTTTATTCAAAGCACCTAATATAAAAGCTCTGACTGCTATTGATGAATTGGATTTGCACGATTTTGAAGACAAAAAGCTGGCTATTTTCATCTGCATTCCTTGCGAGAACACCACCTACAATTTCCTTGCACTGATGCTTTATACGCAGATATACCGTTTGCTTGAAAAATATGTTTCTAACTCTTGCCCAGGACATCACCCTCCAAGGAATTGCCAGTTCATCATGGACAAATTCCCAGATATTGGCAGATTTGAGCTTTTGGCGGAGATGATGTCTGTTGGACAAAAAGACGGCATTATCTGTTCCATCATATGCGAATCCATTGAACAGTTAGCTGACATATATGAGAAAGAAATTAATGCCATTGTCAGTAACTGTCCTGTTAAGATTCTGCTTCACACAGCTTCGGAAACAACCGCTGAATGGGCCGCAGACGTATTATGCGAAGGAGAAATAAACGCCAGCCAGCTCATGCACATGCCGGAAAATGAGTATATTGCGAACATACAGTATGCGTACCGAAAATTTTTGAAATGCGACACAGATTTATAATTTTATGCTACATAGAAAAAGGAGAGCTTTCCGCTCTCCTCTTTTTATTTTCAAACACACCTTCTTATTATCGAAAATCAAACCCTTTTCCATATAAAAATAAAAATCATACTTTCTCAAATGAACACAAAAAGGAAGTGAAAACATTGATTAACCACGAAACAGACAAAGCTGAAGCTGATGAGCTTATCATAAAAAGTGACAGGGTTTCATTTATATGTGACAGAACACACTTTAAGCAATGCGCAGCAAAAAACAAGAAGAAATACCGTAATCTGAGTATTCTTACAAGCGCATCATCGTTTATATTTGTTATGCTTACGATTGCAGCACTTGTAACACTGTTTGCTTCTGCAGGATTTAAGATTCCGCCAGAAGCAGCCATACCATTTCTTGCTGCATTCGGGCTTTCGTTTTCTGCTGAGAACAGACAAAGACCATACGTCGAAAAGCTTATTGCTGCTGACTATATTTTGAAAAACGACAGCGATTATATAATTCGCAGGAAAGACGGACACACATACCTCATGACGACCTTAAGAATGAGCGCACAGGCGACCCACGCAGCAAAAACCGGGCATACCGTAAACTTTGATTCGATTTATATTCCCATCAGGAATGATGCGGGTGGACTGCTATCATTTTTAAACAACAGCGAATCGAAAATAGCCCTGATTCTTCGCACCGGAAGCCGGGATATATGGTTTGAAGTTCAAAAGGAACCGGAAAATAAATGAAAAACACAGCAAATTTATATAGAAGACCATTCTTAAAAATCATTTCTGACATACTATATGTGTAAGACAGAGGAAATCTGTTAATACACAACTCCAATTTTCTTTTTTAAATATGGGCCGGGCACGAAAGTGTCCGGCCATACGTGTGTCTAAAGTGCAAAAAAAACAGAGCCGGAAAACATCCGGCCCCGTTTTCGGTATTTATTAACAAATCTTAAAGGAGTGTGTACGCAGGGATTGCTCGCCCCTGCAATATAAGTATGATATATTTTTCTTTTGATTTTCAATTCTCAAGAAAAATCATCTCTCGTACTCTTCCTCGCGGTTCCTGTCCCTTTCCGCACACTGCTGATTTGGTTCGTTTGCCGCAATCGCTTCTCTGTCTCCTTTAAGTTTGTGGAGTACATCAATGTTAAGCCCCGTTAATCCGAACACAGCGTCAATGTCTATGTTGTTAATAAGTTCCAGATCCATATACACATTTTCAAGGCTGCTTAACTCCTTTAGTGCATCCTCATCCATGTCATAAGCACCACCGAAGTCCATGCGGGCAACCTCGCCCTTATACTCTCCGATTTTGTCAAGCATTTCGCGGCTTATATACTTGCAGTCATCTGATATGATAAGCGTCAGGTCTCCGTCTATCGTGTACAGCGCTTCATTTCTCCCTTCTTCCTTCATAATCTCCTTAATCCTTGCAATTATTGCCATTATTCTTTCTTCATTCATTTTACACCTTTCCTTTCTGACAACTGTATATGTTAGTATTAATTAGCTACACAATATATATGGATTTTGCAAAATTAACACAAAATAAAAAAAGAGACCGTTTCCAGTCTCTCTTTTTCTATATAAAATTTTCTATTATTATACCGTTTGACCGCGAAGAATTGTTTCATAAATGAAATATTCCGTATCATCAAGACCGTTTGCTTCAGCCGTGTCTGAGTCTTTTAAAACATCATAAACCGCATCAACAATTTCATCTGCTGTATGCGATTTCTTGTATTCTTTTGCTGTCATGTTGTCAAATTCGTTTCCTGCAAAATAGAAAGCATTATCTCCTACTCTGCAACAAAGGCTCATACAGCCCGCATATTCATTTTCAATTGAGATGCGTCCGCTTTCAAAACCAGCCTTAATCATATCCTTTGTGATCATATTTTTCTCCATTCTAAAGCATAATCTCGGCATAATCTTCTCTGCTTATGCCTGTTACATCGCAGACCTTGTCGATAAACTCTATATCATCAAGGCCGTGATACTCTGTAAGGCTGTTATCGTACCAGCCAATTATCGCGTTTTCCAATGCTGTTCTAAGTGCTCCTGTATCATATAATATACTGCTCATTTTTGTTCCTCCTTATCTACGCTACATAGTCTAAATCAGCAACATTATCCATTGTTGCCTCATAGACCGCCTCAATTTTTCCCGGCACATGACTGCCGATTTTTAATGCATTTGCCAGTGTCAGGACGTCATCCTTGTTTACAGCGGTGATAAATGCCCGTCTGCCGCCTGTGAACTCAACAATATAATACTTATACCGCTTCACTCTGTCGGCAATCTGCTTTGCCTTATTAATGTACAAAAACAGCTTTTCACGTTCATCTATCTCATATCTGAGAAGATTGTCGTTGCTCTTGTTTTTGTAATACCAGTAAGCCTTTTCTCTTGCAGCCTGATAGCTGCAATTGTACTGCTTCATAAACTGACGCACGCTCGCATGCCATCTACCCCTGCTGATGTTATTCATCAGCTCGTTATTTGAAAACAGGTCGTCGATGGTCACATCATGCACGAGCGCGTATTTTCTTAAAAAATCCCTCGCCTCATATATATCCGTGCGGTCATTTATTGTAACTTGTTTCAGTTTTTCTGTGTCAGCGATTAGTTTTCTTACCGCCTCCACTTCTTTTTCGTTTAATTTCATACATTTTCCTCCATTCTTCTTTTTTTATATGGAAAGTATGATATAAATTGAAAAAATGAAGTTTTCCGACGGCGATACCATATCCCGGCGATGACGATATTTTCAAAATATCGTCATGCGAATGCTTTTCCTGCATGCGCGAAAACCTAGCAGACATAAGGCTTTCAGCCACTTTGCAGCACGGTGTCAAAAGAATCTGGGTAAATTCCAAATAATATGACACCAAAAAAGAGCCGCATCTCTGCAGCTCTTTGTTTATCATACTACTTTCTTATTCGCCAATTTCGTAGACGACAAGAACGCTGTTAAGTCCCGCAACAGGCGTAACCGATACTACCCTTGCATTCTTTTCCTCCAGCGCATAGTTGATTTCATCCTCGGCGTCAGAGGCGGAGTACATTTTCGCCACCTGTTTTGGCTTCGGTTTGTTGAGCAGATACTCCAAACAGTCGACCAACTCGACTCCCGCCCTTGTTTCCCATACGTTCATGATAGTTTCCTCCATTCTTCTTTTTATATGGAAAGTATGTTAGATTTTGCATAAACCGGCATATGGTTTTCTATATAAGTGCGCAAAAAAGGGCCGCATTTCTGCAGCCCTTTATTAACCCAAGAGTAACTCCTTACTCAATTTTGTCCCATATGGATTTGTACTGCTCATACAGGCAGTCCGGAATATCCAGCTCCTTGATTTTCGTGTCTGTAAAAGCCGTTTCTGATATTTGTGCACGGATATTATTATCGAAAATCAGATGACAGATATCTGCCCTGTTGAAAGCGTGTTCGTCGATTCTTACAGAGCCCGCTATCTTAACCTCATTGATATGAGTCAGTGAAAGACAGTCTCTGCCAAACCACTCAATATAATCCGGCAGGATGACTCTGGCTTTTGTTCCTCCAAATACTCCATCAGACAGATGCTTGAGACCGCTTTCCGACAGGTCAGCTTCTTTAATGTCTACACAGCCAGCAAAAGCGCATTTTCCAAGTCCGTCCGATGTAAGGCTTTTAAGCACTACTTCTGTAAGTCCGGCATTTAAGAAAGCGCATTCTCCTATGCTTTTAACATTTGACAAATCAAGCGTCTTCAGCTTCATACACATGTAAAACGCATCGTCTCCAATAACGGATACATCTTCAATATTCTTAACACTTTCAAGGCTTTCGCAGCTGCAAAATGTTCCCTGCTTAATGCAGTCACATCCTTTTGGCAGTATCACCTCACAAATGCCTGTACATTCTCTGAAGCACTCAGCTCCAATTTCTGCATCATCAGGAATTTCCACACTGCCTGAAAGACTTCTGCATTTTGCAAATGCTTTGTCTCCTATATAAGTTACATTGTGTGGAATAACTATGCTCTTAAGCCTCGTGCCTGAGAAAGCACCGTTTCCTATTATCTTTAGTCCCTCTGGAAGTTCAATACTTTCAATGCCCGCATCAGCAAAAGCACCACGGTCTATTTTTACAATCAGCCTTGTACTGCCTGTGAACTTCACGTCTGCAAGCGCTCTGCATTTTGCAAAAGTTCTTTCTGGAATTTTTACAATTTTTTTATCGCATACGTTGACAACAACGCTTTTCAATTCATTGCAAAGCTCAAAAGTGCTTTTTTCTTTCAGAATACTTGCATTTTCTATAAAAAGCTCGCGAATACCGCTTTCATAGAAAGCGTGTGATTCTACGTCTTTCACATTTTTTGACAGAGTTACAGACTTAAGACTCTTACACTTCAAAAATGCGCCGTATCCAATATGGCTTATATTTTCAAAATTTATCTTTTTGAGATGTACACATTCTGAAAAACAGTAATCCGGAATAGCAACATTTTTATCTTCAAATATTACCTCTTCAAGCCTGCTGTTTGCAAACATCCCCTCGCGCAGCCTAAATCCTTCAGGAATGACTACCTTTGTCAGATTTGTCATTGCGAAAACTTTCTGACCGGCATTTTTCAGGACTTTTGGAAGAACAACTTCTTTTATGCACGCGTTATCAAACGCATAAGCGCCTATATAATCCATAGTTTTCGGAAGCCTTACTTCTTCAAGTCTTGTATCTTCAAATGCAGCCTGGCCAATGCGTTTCACTGATTCAGGGATTGTTACTTTTTTAAGATTTCCGCATGAAGAAAAAGCTCCAGCCCCAATTTCAACAACACCTTCAGGAATCACGACCTCTTCCAACATATAACTGCGTGCAAAGGTACGCGGACTTATTGTTATTACGCCTTCCGGTATAACCACTTTTCCTGTTTTTATGTAGCACGACTCCAGAATTCCGTTTTTTATGGCAAACTCATTATCCTGAATGTCTACTCTGCTTGTTTTGATTACGTTTATTTTCATTTTTGTTCCTCCATTCTCTCTGTTTTGTGCAAAAAGAGCCGCACCATGCAGCCCTTTTTAAGTAACCGTGTTATTCCATGTTTATTGGCACTCCATCTACTCCTGCTGATCCGTCTGAATCCGTCGGCGTGTAATGGTCCCCCGGCATTGGAAAGAGTATTCTAAGGAGCAGATAATTGATTGCATCCTCCAGGTACTCCGTATTTTTTGTTCTGTTGAATTTGATAAGGCATTTATCAAGCGAGCCTAATGCATCAACTCTTCCGTCTCCAAAATTCTTGCCAGCCGGACCATATTTGTAATATGATACATCCAGCTTCTGTTTACAGCGCACGATTGTATCATCAATTGTACGCTCGTTAATTGTTCTGTCTTCCATCTTCTTTTCCTTTCTTATTTTTCCTCCCAGTCTTTGCAGCTGTCGTTATAGCCGGTTGGAAGGCCGTAATTGTCAGAGCGCTCATTGCTGCAGGTGAACTCTCCTGCGTCCCTGTCATACCTGTTATACAGGCAGTTTCCACATCTTTCGTCCATCTACCTTTTCTCCTTTGTATTTTCTGTTTCCATGTCCATAAGCTCGATGCCATTTTCATACAGCATTCCTGATATAGCACACGCCATCTCAAGCGGCACCTCCATGCCAAGCATGTTCTGTAAGTGCTGCCACTCATCCCAGGTCATGATGCTGTCTTTTTCTGCCCTTGCAATTTCAAGAAGCTGTCCCTTCTTAAACTCTTCAAATGGCTCGTCAACATCTGACAATGCTCCCACATGAACAAGCCATGTGTTGATTTCTTCTTTTTCTTTCTTTGTGTAACCCATATGTTCCTCCTTTTCCACAAAGATATAATCTCTGCTAAATCAATTTTCTTGCACGAAAAGAGTAATAGCCGTCTGTTCCAACTATGATATGGTCACAAAGCTCGATTTTCATCAGCTTTCCCGCTTCCATAACCTCTTTTGTTGTGTTTATATCATTTTTTGACGGTGACACATCACCCGTAGGATGATTGTGGACCATAACAAACTGTGATGCTCCACACAGCATAAGGCGTATAAAAATTTCTCTGGTGCCTACAAGCGAAGCGCTGACGTTGCCATGGGAAATCTCAAAGACGCCAAGCGGTCTGCACTTTACATTCATGGCAATAACCCATACGTGTTCCTCTGCCAGATATGAAGCATTAAAGACATCATCCATGACCTTTTTGATCTTTTCCGGTGATGTCATTTTGTCCACATCCGGACAGTTTTTTGATTCCTCCTTAACTAAATAAGGATGCTGCTCCTCATTGAGCAGCATGTCATACTTTGTCACTCTCATTGTTTTGTTTCCTCCATTTTTCTTTTTATATGAGAAGTATGATAGAAAATAAAATACTGAACGCGAAAAACCGGCATCATTTCTGACGCCGGCTTTTCTTTGAATGTCCGTAATTATATACTTAGATGTTCAGCTCTGAGTACACCATAAGTATGATAGATTTGATTTTTGTTTATTGTTTTCTATATAAGTTTTTGCGTTGGCATTTGCAAAAAATATCAAAAATCTCATTTTTCCTTTTTCTGACATACTTTCTGCAGACATTATTTCAGAGAGGAGGAATGACAAACAGTGGCAGTTAACTACTACGAAATATTATGCGGCCAAAGATCTTCATGTAGGTCGATACAGCACAATCATCTCATGCGCGGATTGTCTGCACAGAAGCCTAAAACGTTCATTGTAAAATCCGATCATTATCCCGACATGACTGAGCTGACCATACATTTCAGGAGCAAGCTCCGCGAACTAAGATGCGACGGCATATATGGAATCAGATATATTTCCAAAGAAAGCATTAATGAATTGTATTCAGAAAAAGAGCAGGAAAAGTTCCTCTCTTTTCCGGACATACAGGCATCATAAAACATTCATTGGCACAAAAAAGCACCGGAATTTCCGATGCTTCTTTTTTGAAAACAGATTAAATTATATGTATGAAGTCCTTAAGCTCTGTATAGAGTGTTGTAAGGCCTTCCTTTTCCATATCTTTTCTGACCTCTTCAATCGACCAGTTGTTAGGATACTGGATACATGTACCCATGCGGTTTCTTGCAAGGCACTTGTATCCCTTCTTCACTCCCCTTTTGAAAATTTTCTCATCCTCTACAAGATTAATAAGCTCTTCAGCAAGGAAGCTGAAGTCAATAATTCTTGGATCCGTTTCAAACAGAGCCTTAACGGCCTTGTCAGTGCTCTTGGCTGTCCACTCTGCTATGAGGCTGTCAACTCTTTTTTCAGCTTCCACTGTATCAAATACAGGGTATCCTCCGCCTCCATCTGCGAAATCGTTATATACCCCGACTTTTTTGTTGTTCAGGTAGATATTGGCGATGAAGCCCTCACCTTCCATTCCGTATGTTTTCTTGACACTTTTAAACTGGAGATTATCTCCAGCAATTATCAATGCTGCCATCTTTGTTCCTCCTTATCTGCCTCTTTTTATTTCATCAATGTCCTTGACTCTAACTGCCATATAGTCGTTGTGGTAAGAACTAAATACCGAATAGGCATTTAATGTATTTCCTTCTTCTGCTATCTCGTCAATGCTTTCGGTTCCGTATTCAAAATCGTCGGCATCTCCGTCTTCGTCATTGCGGTCATCATCAACCATGGCCATTAGAAGCCTTTTAACCTCATCTTTTGTTCCTGTAAATTTGCTTACGCAAGGCCCGTATTCTGTCGACCCTTCGATAATTATCCATTCCTCCATTATGTTTTCCTCCTGTTTTCTAATTTTTCCTTGCAAATCTGTATCCTATTACACCGAAATCATAAATATCCGACAGCCAGACTGCTACTGCATCATCACCAGCAGCAGTCAGTCTGCCAGCAATCTCGGCAGGAAGCCTGACTTCCTCCGGCAGATTAACTTCTGCTATTTCTTCATCTGTCATGTTCGATGTATCCCATTCAATATCTACAGCGTACAAGTTTTTTGTCTGCATCTTAAGCAGCGTGTCGAGACTGTATCCTGTAAAAGCTATAAGCATTTCGCTTATAACTTCTCTGTCATGATCAGACTTATACTTGTCAAGGACATATTCCATGCCCTTTGCAAGCTCTGACCTTCCGGATTCCTCACGATCACTCTCGTAGGCTTCGATAATGCTTACCGCAAGCTTATCGAAGTCAATCTTTGTTTCTTCCATCTTTGTTCCTCCTTATCTTTTCTCAATCGAAAAACTTTCGACAGTGCCGATGAAACCGTTTAAGTTTTCCAGCCAGAGCTTCACATTTTTGTATGCATCCTCCATCCTGCCACTGTTAATATAATGGTTAACAAATTCCTGCGGAATTTCCGTTTCCGATGGCAGAACTGACAGGTATTTTTCTGTATAGTCCTTGCCGGTCATTACATCAATGACACTCCACTTGATGTCTGCAGCATACCACTTTCTAGCGCAGGCAACCGTGCCATCGTCTTCCACAGCATAGCATGGAAGAATCATCAACTCATTTAAGGCTATAATCTTTTCGTCTACAGAAAAAGCCTTAAACTTTGCTGAGTTTATGATTGCTTCTGTATTTCTACCCATTTCTACGGCAAGCCCATGCAAGCTCTGCCAAAACTCAGGTGTTGCCTCCATGTCAATGAACCTGCCTGTCTCAGGTGCTTCTTTTCCGAAGAGCGTTTCCTGGCATTTTGGACAATATCCCGTCTTGATAAACTCTCGCTCAAAGGCATCGAAATCGGTAAGCTCGTCTTGTATCCTGCCACCATACATTGCATAGTGGCGATGCTCCGCTGCCATCTTCTCATCTTCCTTGAGCCCTTTAGTTCTGCCACACATCGGACAGGTTCTTTTAATAAGTTCTGTTGTTTTCATTCTTTGTTCCTCCATTTTTCTTCTTTATATAAAGAGTATGATTGAAAGTAGAAAAACGAAAGGCTGTATGTGTTTTTATATGGAAAGCCATTTCTCAAAATCATTTCTAACATACTATATGTGTAAGACAGAGGAAATCTGTTAATACACAACTCCAATTTGTTGAAATGACGGAAAGGAAAAATATGAAATATTTATTTTTTTTATTGTATGTAATAGTGGTAGGAGAGTTTTTGTTCAGCAGTCCAATAAAAATTAAGAAAAACAGTGGTAATCCACGAGGACGGTATTTTTATAAACTGAGTGGTATTATTAACGTTATTTTTGGTAGTAGTGGCATAATTGCTATAAATATATTGTTGATGAATAAGAATATTATTCCACAAATGTACGTGTGGATAGGTATTATTGGTTTTATACTCATTGAAGTATATGGAATGTTCTGTATAGTAAAAATGATGTTATCGGTTGAACCTTAACATCCCGATAAATTATGATTTGTAGAAAGGAACAATGTATATGTCATTTTATGGGAAACCAATAAAGTTTCATACAATCACACAAAACATTAACGATGTTAGAAATCAATATACAACTGGAAAAAATAAAAATTTGAAAGCAAAAGAAGAAAAGAGTATTAGCAGAATTACAAAGGTTAAAAGAAAAGTATGAATAGTTCGGCAAACTGAGATTTGAGGAGGAAAGATAATTATGAATGTAAAATGTGCAAAAGATAATATTGAACAAATCATTGAAGTTTGCGATAAAATAAGTGCTTTTGATTTAAAGCATACAGAATTACAAGATGAAGTTGGTTTCTTGTGTGATGCTGTTGCTTTTTTAAGTGATTATCGAAAAGTTTTAGAAAAGGCGATAGAAAACGCAGAATTAAATATCTAAACTGAAATTCACGGAGATAGAAAACATGGCAAAAACAACAGGAACTCAATCAAAAGGAGGAACAATAACTATGATAATGTCAGTTTATGTAAAAAGTGGTACTGGTGGATATTTTAACTGTGACGGCTGTGATTTACTTGTCAAAGAAATCTCAACCGATATCATACCTGTTCCCAGAATAGGCGAAACCCTCGATATATGGGAAGATAATGATGATAAGAAGACTAACTCAAAAGGTGAAATCCTAAAAGAATATCATCATTATCTGGTAACTGATGTACGTTACTGGATTCATGATAATTTCGGTGGAATTTCTGTCGGCGGAATCTCCATATATGTTATTCCAATAGGCCGACATGTCTGATAGGAGGACTTACAATGAAAATTACACAAACCGTAGAATTTACAATCGAAGACAAAAAGTTACTGAAACAGCTATTGCCAAAAGATCCGTGCAATGGCTGTAGCAATATCCTTGGCTGCTGTGGCTGTCCAGAGGGTTATGATTATGCAGAAAAAGTACGCCCTTACAAGGATGCAAACATATATGATATTGCTCTCGCCATTCGTAGAATTCACGATATCAAACAGAACATGAAGCTGGAAGAAGCTGAAATTAAACATTTAATAGACAGCATTCCGAAAGAACTGTTTGCTAATTGTGACAATGAAAAAGGCATTCAGATATTAGCCGAAGATGCAATGAATATATCTGATGCAAGCAGCAAAACAGGCAAATGGAAAAACAGAGAACGTCTTGGCGATTACGGTAATGTAGAATGTTCAGAATGTGGCTTTGTCACTGATAACTACAGAGCTGTTAAAATTGGTGACTCCAGCGTTGATTATACCGGTGTGGAATATAATTTCTGTCCAAAATGCGGAGCAAAAATGACTGTTTAATTGTTTAAAGAAAAATTAAATCAGAAAGGATAATCATATGCAGATAAAAGTAAAAACAAACATTAAATTACCTGAAACATTAAAAGACCTTCAGACGCAAACACTTCAAATCAAAGAAGGTCATAACTATGATTCACACATCTACACCGAATGTATTGGTCAAAAACGTGATGAAAGAGAGGGGTAAACAGATGACATTAAGAGATATGATTGAACAAAGTGTTACATTACAAGGCAACATCGACATTACAATTTTTGGAGAAGATGATTTAACAATTACATCAAACTATGAAAATTGTGATAAACTTTCGTTAAATCAGCTTGCAAAAAGACATAGAGATTTAGAAATCACACATATTTATTGTGAGGACGGAAGATTGCAGATTGATTTAAAGGAAAATAAATAGTGTAATAAAAATCATATTTTTTTCGAAGAATTGGAGATATCTCATGAGTAGAATCAAATGCTATATGTGTAAAAACTTCTCAAGATGGGGATTGTATACAGGCTGGTGCAAGGTAAAGAAGGAAGATAAAGCAATTATGTCATCTAAATGCAAACATTTTTCGCAGAAATATTTTGAGGATTACGAAGAAAAAAATTCAGTACAGCTTGGAAGAAATTGAAAGGATTATAAACCGGTAGATCAAAGATTTTATGGAGGAAGAAAATGGATGATATAAAACTTTTGCCATGTCCATTCTGCGGGGGAAAGCAGAATTAAAGCACAATATTCTTTGGGATTGGGTTCAATGCAAAAATTGTGGCGCTATGACACAAGAAAAACATTGTAAAGAAAACGCCATCGAAGCATGGAACACCAGAAAGCCTATGGAAAAGATAGCAATACAGCCATAGAAGAAATTATCATAAAGGAGCATGACGCATGGGTTGGAAAGAAACACTCAACAAGATACTCGAAAATGGATGTACTGATTCCAATATCGAGGATTTCATAGATTTTATAGAGAAACATTCTGATGTAGATGTAGATGCAAAAGAAATCTGGGATTACGTTTATGAATATAATGCACCTGAAGAATGCAAAGGTTGCAAATTCATTCAACAATCCGGAATGATGCCTTGTACGAATTGTTCACGTCGAAATGAACTAAAAGACTATTACACACCAAGGGGCTAAATATGAAAGTCAAAGAATTTGATAATTATGAAAAAGCATGTGACTTTAGGGATAAAGTCAACGGTCAAACACAATGGAGTAGATGTAGAAACAAACCAATATGGTATGTTTGGTATTAGCGTTAATCTAAATTAGGATTTACGGAGGCAATTAAATGGAGGAACGGAATCATGGAGATAAGAGAAATTAAAAACGGGGTTAATATTTTCACGCCTATAACTTTTGGTTTTGAATGTTATCCTGTGTATTATAAAAATAATCCATATGTGGTACAGATAAAAGTTAATCTGTATGAAATTAGAACAATTGAGGATAGTCGCAAAATCATATGTGCTATATATGAATACGGAGCAGATAAAAAGCTTTTCCGTGGACATAGAAGACGATTAGTCTATGAAACTATTAATCCTTATGTGGAAATTGATGATAATAGAATTCTTAATACACGCTTGTGCTCAGAAAAGGAACTGAAAGCATATCTGCCACAAATTCTCAAAAGTCTGTTTGCAGAGTACGAAAACCATTTGCGTGAAGAAGATAAAGAAGAAAAACAGCCGGAATGGCTTGAACAGCCGGAATGGCTTGAACATTGGGATGGGGTGATAGATGAGCCGGATAAACCAAAATAAAGATTGGAAACTTTAGAGGCTTGTAAACGACCTGTTTTAGAAAATGGTTTAATTTTAGGAAAGGCTGGTAGGGGAAAGGTATTCTTTGGTATCGACCCTTATTATATGGAAGAAGATAAGGCTATTGAACATATTAAGAAGTATTTTGGTATGGAGGATGAAAAGTAATGAATGTTTTTGAGATTATTTTATGTGTAGTTGGAGCATGGCAGATTATTATGTCATTTATTTCAAATACAAAGAATGTAGGGAGTGCGATTATCTATAAGGTTATTCCGTTTGCTAGTGGTGAGTTTTGTATTTTCTTTGCATTATACAATAGCGGAATCGTAAGAATTGAATAGATATAATAGGAGAAATTATATGTTGGACAAATTAAGATTTGTGAGGTGATTATATGAAATGTCCTAAATATATTAAAGAAGCTCTTGATAAGAGATTAAAGGCTGCACAACAATTTAACCATTACGATTTGATTGTTAGTGAATACATAGATAAGCATGATTTAGACGTAGATTCCTGTCATTATCATGGTGGTTGCGAAAGTATTGTATTTCCCGAATCTTCTTATCACACAATCTTAGAAGCAATCAAAGAAAAATAGACAGTTAAACTGAAATTTTCTTTTTAAATATGGGCCGGGGGCGAAAGTCTCCGGCCATACGTGTGTATAAAAAGAAAAGAGAGGAAAAAATCCTCTCTAATCTTTTTGTTTTTGACAAATTAAAGGATTACAAGCTGCCCTGTTGCTGCATTACACAGGTATGCATTGTCGGAAAGCTGCTCCTCTTCGGCTACCTCCGTGCCATTTACCTCTTTTACGAGGTCACTCAGATTGTTACCGAACGTCATGTACGCTGGTAAAACCAGTATTTCATGGACAGACGACGGAATCAGCACGAGGTTTGTTTCCCCAAGCATCTGACTGATGCGCTTCACGACACGTCTGCTTGTGATTACGCCTGCACCAAACGATGTTGCTGCATTTGTTACAACAAGCATTGGAACTGGGTCTTCAATCTCCATATCTGCAGGAAGAAGTCCCTTTTCCTTTAACACGTCCATGATAGACATGATATTCACGTCTGCTGCGACATTTGCTTCCGCCGCCAGCCATGCCTCTTCCAAAGTCACTCCAGTCACCTTGCAGACAGCATCTGCGAGCACGAAGCTGCTGTCTTCATGTACACAGGAGGCATCTACACGGATGTATTTTTCAATACCCTGTGCAAATGGCTTTACGACATCTGTTTCTTTGCCGCTGCCAGCCCTGCGTAAGCAGACCTTTGCAGTCTTAAGGATATTATCCCTTGTTACGGGATTTGCCTTTGAGGCTACATTGTACTGCGCCCTCATGTCAGCAGCAACCTCAGCGAGAGCGACATACACATCTTCGTTCTTGCATGCATTGACATGGTTTGCAATGTCATCAGTAACATTAAAGGACGGCCTTACGCTCTCCTTGCCAATGATGACAGATGGCTGGCCGTCTTTTTCTCCAACCATTGCCATTCCAGCCTCTAAACCGTTAATTGTTTCTGCCACCATTGTGGCAATTTCCTTCTTTGTCATGTTAAATTCCTCCATTTTTCTTTTTTGATATAACAAGTATGTTAGAATTAATAAAAATGAAAAAAGCCTGCAGGAATTATCCCACAGACTCTTTTTTGACTAATAAAACGTTATCTCCGGTTTCATACCGGCGGCCAGCGCAGCCTTGTACACCGCCTGGCCTTTGTCATACCCATAATCTCTCGCCCACTCTTCAATGGAACTGTATACAGGCCTTCTTTCTGGAAAGCAGAGGTACTGCCCTCTGATTTCCTTTTCAAAATATTTTTCCGCCCATTCTTTTGACACGCGAAAACTGTAATCGCGTGTCTGGATCTCTATTGTTTCCATGTTTTTCTCCTTATGAAATAATTATTATTTGTGTTTAAATGTAGACAAATGTGTCTAGCTTACATTATCTAACCAGTAAATCTTAGAATATTTCCAAAGTACTTTACATTTTCTTGCGTTAACTTTCTTACAATGTTTTGTTGGACTTTTGTTGGCGTTAATTGTTTATTATTAACATCCAATACAAAAGCATAAATTTGTCATTTCTGACGCCTTCCTTTCGGAGAATTTTTCTTCGTGCCAATATCGAGTAGAGGACATGTGTTT
>ERZ894212.72-NODE-72-length-29823-cov-13.896298_pt1 | contig 29823 bp, 9 predicted proteins | sample MGYA00380289_ERZ894212 | MGnify/ENA primary metagenome ERZ894212 (study PRJEB32331, sample SAMN06328481) | human gut metagenome | biome: human gut microbiome; feature: stool | host: Homo sapiens | collected 2013-05-02 ... | reverse complement strand
CCTCGGGGCGCTCGGTAGAGGTTCGGATGCTGACCGCCGGGAACGGCTTGCTCACAGACAGGAAAAAGCTGCTCTCCTCCGGCAGCGTGCCGCTGTCGGAGACCACCGCAAAGGCGTTCATCTGCAGGCAGTTGTAATCATGAAAGCCCAGCGGCTCGTGGGCGATCACGCGGCTGTCCAACTGGAAGCCCGTTGCCTCGAGCCGTTTCCGGCTCCTTGGATGGCAGGAGTAAAGGATCGGCATATCGTACTTCTCCGCCATGGCATTGACCGCCGTGAACAGTTGGACAAAATTGCGATCCATATCAATGTTTTCCTCCCGATGAGCCGAGAGCAGAATGTACTGTCCCTTGGTCAGTCCCAGGCGCTGGTGGATATCACTTGCTTCAATCTTGTCCAGATTGGCGTGCAGCACCTCGGCCATGGGGCTGCCAGTTACGAAGGTGCGCTCCTTCGGCAGTCCACACTCCATCAGATACCGACGTGCATGCTCCGAATAGCAGAGATTGACGTCGCTGATGATGTCTACGATGCGGCGGTTCGTCTCCTCCGGCAGGCACTCATCCTTGCAGCGGTTTCCCGCCTCCATATGGAAAATCGGAATGTGCAGCCGCTTGGCGCCAATCACAGAAAGGCAGGAGTTGGTGTCGCCCAAGACCAGCACTGCGTCCGGCTTCAGCTGTACCATCAGCTTGTAGGATTTCTCAATGATATTCCCAATGGTGGCCCCGAGGTCGTCGCCTACGGCATCCAGATAATAGTCCGGTGCCCGGAGGCCAAGGTCATCAAAAAACACCTGATTGAGAGTGTAGTCGTAGTTCTGACCGGTGTGGACCAGAATCTGCTCAAAGTACCGGTCGCAGCACTTTATCGTTGCGGACAGCCGGATGATCTCCGGCCGCGTGCCGATGATCGTCATCAACTTCAGCTTTCCCATTGCTACACCTCCTCAAAGTAGGTATCCGGATGGCCGGGATCAAACTGCTCGTTGGCCCACATGACCGTCACCAGATTTTCCGTCTCACTCAGATTAATGATGTTATGGGTATAGCCCGGCAGCATATGGACAGCCTGGATCCGGTCACCGTTGACCTCGAATTCGATTTTTTCATCGGAGCCGATTTTGCGTTCCTGGATCAGCCCATGTCCGGCCACGACCATGAAGAATTCCCACTTGCTGTTGTGCCAGTGCTGCCCCTTGGTGATACCGGGCTTTGAAATGTTCACAGAGACTTGACCGCAGGATACAGTTTTCAACAGTTCTGTGAAGCTGCCTCGCTCGTCTACATTCATCTTCATCGGGAATGCGATTTTCTCCGGCGGCAGATAGGAAAGGTAGGTGCTGTAGAGCTTCTTCTCAAAGCTGCCCTCCGGGATTTCCGGCAGCAGCAGCGTCTGCGGCTGGTCGTGGACGGTCTGGAGCAGTCGAACGATCTTACCCAGCGTCACGCGGTGGCTGACCGGAACTCTGCAATATGCTCCATCCGTCCGGTGGGGATGGCCCTCCATGGCATTCAGGATCTCGTCGATCAGGTCATCAATGTAGACCAGCTCCAATTCGACTGCCGGATCTGAAACAGTGATAGGCTCCTCCCGTGCGATATGATGGCAGAAGGTCGCCACCGCAGAATTATAGTTGGGGCGGCACCACTTGCCAAACAGGTTCGGCAGGCGGTAGATCATCCCGGCTGCGCCGGTTTCCTCGCCGTAAGCGAGGAGCAGTTCCTCCGCCGCTTTTTTGGACTGTCCATAGGGACTTCCGGCATACCGTCCGGTCAGACTGGCCTGAACGGAAGAAGACAGCAATACCGGGCACCGGTTACCGCTTTTCCGAAGCATCTCCAGCAGGGTACGGGTGAAGTCTGTATTTCCGGCTGCAAATTCTCCCGGATCCTGGGGCCGGTTCACGCCAGCCAAGTGGACCACGAAATCCGCCTTCTGGCAGTAGCCCGCCAGGGTTTCTGCCGAAGTATCCCGCGTACACAAAAGAATTTCCTCGATTTGCAGTGCGGGCCGGGTCCTGTCTCTGCGATCCTTGATGGTGGAAAGGCGCTGCGTCAGATTTTTCCCGACAAATCCGTTTGCGCCGGTGATCAGTACATTCATCAGCAGGTTCCTCCGAACAGCTTCAGCTTTAGCAGGAGCTGTTTCATTTCCTCCACATTCAGCCGGTGCGTATTGTGCGAGGTATACTGCTCGATTTTGCCGAACTCCGGATTTCCTTTGCTGAAATAGTTATCATAGTTCAGATCTCGATTATCTGCCGGAATACGGAAGAAGCCGGGCAGGTCTTCTGCCCGCATCATTTCCTCGGCAGTGACCAGAACCTCAAAGAGCTTTTCGCCATGCCGTGTTCCGATAATCGTCGTACCAAGGTCGGAATGCTTCAGCTCCAGTATGGCCTGCGCCAGCGTCTCGATGGTTGCGGCAGGGGCCTTCTGCACGAACAGGTCACCCTGTTCGCCATGCTCAAAGGCATAAAGCACAAGGTCCACGGCATCGCTGAGCGTCATCATAAAACGGGTCATATTGGGATTCGTGATCGTCAGAGGCTTACCCTCGTCAATCCGGTCACAAAACAGCGGAATGACCGAGCCACGGGAGGCCATGACGTTGCCGTACCGCGTCAAACACAGAACTGGGTCTCCAGGCAGCATCTGTCTGGAGCGGGCAATCACATTCTTCTCCATGACAGCCTTCGTCATGCCCATGGCGTTGATGGGATAGGCCGCCTTGTCCGTGGACAGGAAGATAGCCTTCTTCACATGGTTTGCCACACAGGCGGAAATCACATTGTCGGAACCGGCCACATTGGTTTTGACTGCCTCCATGGGATAAAACTCGCAGGAGGGCACCTGCTTCAAAGCTGCGGCATGAAATACATAATCCACACCGCGGAACGCATTCAGAATGGAATTGTAATCCCTCACATCGCCTATGTAGAATTTGATCTTTTCCGCATACTGCGGATACAGCTCCTGATAGGTGTGCCGCATATCATCCTGCTTCTTCTCATCCCGTGAGAGAATGCGAATCTCTGCAATGTCGGTGGTCAGGAAGCGGCGCAGCACGGCGTTGCCAAAGGAGCCTGTTCCACCGGTAATGAGCAGTATTTTATCTTTGAACGATATCATCTGGTCTTACTCCTTTGTATGATTTCTCTGTTTTTCAGGCAGTACGCCGCGCATAAGTACGGCATCCAGCATTAGCTTTGTGTTTGGACGCAGGGGACGAATCAGCGCCGGAAGCAGGATCGTTGTCGAAGCCTGGGTGATCAACGAGGCCGCAGCAGCCCCGGACGCTCCCCACGACGGTATCAGCACAAGGTTCAGCACAACATTAAGTGCAGCCGCACTGACATACAGGTATTTTAGATATTTTTGCCTGTTTTCACATACCATCCATGCGTTTCTGGCAACACCGAGATAGGAAAACGCCGTGTACCAGACCACGATGCGCAGAGGTCCGACTGCCGGTAAATAGGTTTTTCCATAGAGAATCAAAATAAATGGCTTTGCAACAAGGCAGATCATTGCGGATACAAACAGGGATACATAAAAAACAATTGCGTAGAGCTGCCGGTTCTTCCGTTCATAGCGCAGGCGATCTTTCTGAAAGCTCTGCACGATCTCCGGATAAAGGGAGTCAATGATTGCAGAGAGAATAAAGGCCCATGAAACGCTGACCGTCGAAGCAAGGGAATAATGTCCAACGGCATCTGCGCCAAGCATCTGCTTGAGCATCAGCTTGTCCGTGCAGGCATAGATGGAGACCATCAGCCCGGCTATGATAAAGCTACTGCTGCTTTGCAGAAGCTCCTTTGCCTTTTTCAGGGAGTACTGAAATCTTGTACCGCCATTTTTGAAATAAGCGATCAGCAAAAACACCGCGAGTACGATGTAGTCCAATGCACTTGCAACGGCGAACCATTCCACGCTTTTCCCAAGTGCGAGCAAAATGATTTTGTACACAGACATTGCCGCATACGAGACGAGTTCGGCAATGGCGGAATACTTGGACTGGAGCCTGGCCTGAAACCAGTAGTTGAGGGTATCAAACACCTGAAAAACAAGGCCAATGCTGTACAGCGCTACAACCACAACGGTGAGACGTTCTCCTCTGTCCACGATACTGACAATACCGATGATTGCCAGCGCAGACAGCAGGCTTGAGATAGCCCGCAGCAACAGGGTCGTTCCTATCGTTTCGCCCTGCTGATCTGGATGATCCACAAAGTTCTTGACGATCACACTGTTGATGCCAAGCGTACAGAGCGAGGCAAAGAATGTCGCATATGCCGCCGCGTAATTGATCAGGCCGTAATTGCTTGGGCCAAGATAGCGCGCCGCAAAAATACCAACGACAAAGGCCAGCAGCTTGTTCGCCACTTTGCCGCCGATAATCCATCCGGCATTTTTAACGACCTTATTCTTTCTGAGCGACTGCAGCAAAATCTTCAAACTCCTTCACCACTTTAGCTGGAGCACCGGCCACCAGTGTATCCGCCGGCACATCTTTAGAAACACAGGCACAGGCCGCAATCATGCTTCCATCTCCAATACTCGTATTTAATAGGATGGTAACTCGGCCACCGATCCACACGCCGCTACCTACTGCAATATGATAGGATTCACCTTTCCCAGCCCGCCTTTTGTGGTCGCCCATCTGGTGTCCACCTGTCAGGAAGGTAACATCCGGAGCAATATCGCAGTTATCTCCAATCGTTACTGTCCCGTTCCCATGGACAATGAGGTTGCATCCGATCCAACAATTTGCGCAAATGCAAAGCGTCCCTGTATTATAAATTGGCCCGACAATTTTGGTATTTTCTCCGATCTCATAGCCGATGGAACGGAGAAGATTCCTTTTTTCAGAGAAGAACCTGGTCCCAGCCAAAGTATGATTGACAAGATAAATCACAATTCGCTTTTTGATAGCCTTTAACTTCATCTTTGATACCAGTCCTCCCGCAGCGGCTTTGCAGGGCTGCATGGACCGTTCGCAAACAAGCCGGAAGCGTCTGTACCGTTCAAAAGAGCCTGCGATAGCTGCAAAAATCGCTTTGCGGCAACCTCCGCATTCCACAATTCTGTGATTGTCTGGTACGCCGCTTTTCCAAAGCTATACTGCATAGTCGTATTTTCAAGAAGCCGTCGTACCTTTTCATAAAGCTCCTGAATATTGCCGGAGTGATAAACGCTTCCATTCACGCCGTCATTTACAAGGTAAGGGGTTGCCCCGGCTGCGTCGCTGGCAACCACCGCACAGCCGCTGTTCATGGCCTCGTTTAACACAGCCCCCCAGCCCTCTTGGCGGTCACTTGTGAATAAGCAGATGCTTGCGCTTTCCATATGACGACGCACGGCTTCCGGAGACATAGCACCAAGGAACCGTACATTTTCACCCAGAAGTCCAGCTTCCGAAGCCTGTCGCTTGAGCTGCTGCTCCATCTCACCGGTACCGATCATCTCGATTTTAAAGCAGCATCCTGCCTCATGGAGCCTCTTTGCGACCTCAATCACATCGTCCGGATGCTTCCAGTCCAGAAAGCGTCCACACCACAAAATGGTTGTTTTTGCTTTGTGGTCAATCAAGTCATCAATGCTGAGATACCGTATCGTCTCCGGAAAGTATCCCCATTTGTAGCACCGATCATGGAAAAGGCCGAATTTGGCATAATCCCCCGCGGTATAGGCGCTGGCGCAGAGCATATATGCCTTTCGCCACGGCGGATTGCAAACATGCCAGTGGAAAAATCGTTTTGGATATTTGAGAAGCGAATTTCCTGTTTTTAAGATTCGCTCGGAATATCGGAAAAACAATTTGGCCTTCTTGCCATATTCCTTTGTCTGGCGCTCCGGAAAGGAGCCAACTATCAAAACATCCAGATTACTTAACTGCTTCTGAATATCCTGATCTGATGCCGAACAGGTATATGGACGCGCCAAATCATTTCCCCACCCGAGGTTCTTTCGCTCTACATCCATCTCTTTATGCGCCACGAAGCAATAGTTGTGATTTGTCAATGCATAGAGGGCATCGGATAGGGGAATTTGATGATGCGTAAAGTAATTACTGCAAAAAAGAATTCTCATTAGCCATCACACGCCCTTTTTCAAAGTAGACAAAACATTTTCATAGAGTTCGACATAGCCCTGATATACCGCATCTTTGTCAAAACGCGCCATTTTCTTAGGATCCGCACGCCAGTTGCTGCCTGCCACGTCTCTCACGGCATTCTCCAATGCCTGCATATCGCCCTGCGAAATCAAGCGTCCATTTCCCGGTGCTACCGTTTCAGGACAACCGTCTGTCTCATATACCACCACTGGCGTTCCGCACGCCTGGGCCTCTACCGTAGTCAGGCCAAAGGTTTCCTCATAGGTAGGGTTCACAAACACATCTGCAGCGGAGTACCACTGTGCCAACTCTGTTTGATTTGCCGTGCGTAAAAGCCCCAGCACATCGGAAGGAATATCCTGCAGTTGCTTCTCAATCAGGCCAATCAAAACCAACTGATAGTCAGAGCCGAGTCGGCCAGCAAGTGTCAGCAAGTCCGGCAATCCCTTGCGTGCATTCCATGCATTGGCTACCCCGAGGACAATTTTTTTATCTTCCAGATGATACTTTTCACGCAAGCCGCTGGGCTGTGGGGAGAAGATCATGCGGTCGATTCCGTTGGGGATAACAGTTCTCGGATAATTCTGTAGGAACGACCGGGAAACCTGATCCGCAAGCCACTGCGAGGGCGTTGTAATGGTCAGATTTTTTACACCGGTAAAGGCAGCCTTCTTGCGAAGGAAGTTGCGCCTTACATCGCCCTTCCAATAGCATTGCGGATACCGGTACAGCAATTCGCAGTCCCGGCACTCCGTCTGCCATTGCATACACTTGACTTGCGAGAAATGTGTGCAATGTCCGGTAAAAGTCCAGCAATCATGCAAAGTCCAAACGACGGGGATATTTGCTTCCTTCAAAAAGCGGAACAGCATCTCGTAATTCACATAGAAGCCGTGCAGCGTGTGCAGATGGATCAGATCAGGCTGAAACGCTCTGATCTCTCGAATCATCTTTCTGGTCGCCGCCCAGGAATATAACCCCGCATGGTCTGTAAATCGTGATACTGCGTTGTGAAAGTAAAAGCCGAGATCTCCGGACACTTTCACTGCATCCGCATTGTCGGAGCATGCTCCCGTTCCATATAAAGCCTTTACATCATTGCCATACTTTTTCAGCAGATTCATGATATCAGCGATGATTTTTCCAGTGCTTCCGGCTCCATATACCAAATTGACAAACAGCACTTTCATTCTTCTCATCTCCGATGTTATGTGATAAATGAGAACCGCCGAGGCGCCAAGGTGCGCCCCGGCGGTTCCAGTGTATTTACTCGGTTTCGCTGTCCAGAATCATCCGTCCAGCACTGTCAAAGTTGTAATATCCCTCCGGCATCAGGCCATGCGTCCAGTACACATAGTAGCTGCGGTCATGGACGACCTCGCAGGTGGAACGCACATAGTAGTAGTCGCCATCGATCTGGATCAGACCGGCATAAGCACGTTCGCCGTTCCGATAGAAGTACAGGCTTCCATCTTCCTCATAGATTCCATTCTTCAGAGGTGCGACCTCACCGGTCAGCTTGCCATCTGCGTCGAAGTGATATTTGCCCTGCGGCAGCAGATCATGTGTCCAGGAAATGTAGTAATCGCAATCGCGTACCACTTCACACTTGGAATTCACATAGTAATAGTCATCGCCAATTTTGATGAGGCCCGCATAGGTCAGTTTTCCATTGACGTAGTAATGCAGAACGCCATCTTCCTCGACGATACCATTCTTCGGAGTACCGGTCAGCTTTCCGTTTTCATCGAACGTGTAGTAACCGGCTTCCTTCAGGCCGTGCGTCCAAGTGATCCAATATACGCAATCGGTCACGACCTCGCCGTTGCTGCGGACATAATAGAAGTCACCGTCAATTTCAATCAGGCCGACATAGGTTACCTTGCCATTGACATAGTAACGAAGTACGCCGTCATCGTCCTTTACGATGCCATTCTTGTCCGTTGCGCCCTGAATGAGCTTGCCCTCTGCGTCAAAGGCATAGGTTCCTTCCTCCATCAGGCCGTTCATTCTGGAGCAGTAGTAGGTCTGGTTCACGATCAGCTGGCCCTTGCTGTTGGCATAGTAGTAATCGTCACCGATCTTGATCATGCCTGCAGGAGCCTTGATGCCGTCGACATAGTAGAAGAGGTCTTCGCCATCCTTCAGGATCCCGTTCTTGCTGGTGTCCTCGTCGTGCAGAATGATGCCGTTCTCATCGAAGTAGTAGCCCCACTCCGGAAGCGCAAGGCCATTGGTCTTATGGAGCCAGCAATCCTTGCCGTTCAGCACAGTACTCTTTACTGCAGCCGAGAGGGTCAGGCCCTCACGCTCCTCCAAATTCTTCTGAACCGCGAAGTAATAATAGTTGACCTCGCCGTCCTCCTTGACAACGCGCTTCAGACCGGCTTCCTCTTCGATGATGCCGCTGTTGAGCCAATAGGTGTCCTCTCCGACGCTGTAAACGCCGGTAATGTCGCTCTGGAATACGCCTTCCGCGTCAAAGACGCAGCGTGCTTCTTCCGTTGCTCCCTCGGGGATCATCGTCGTGATTCCGGTAGCCGCATATCCGGTGTCGGTGTCCAGATAGTAGGTATTGCCGTCAATGACCGTCCAGCCGGTCTTCTGCAGTTCGCCGTCCTTGTAGTACTGCTTGCCGCTTACATCCGTAGACCAGCCGTTCCAGAACTGCCACTGTGCATACAGCGTCATATCTCCAGTCAGTTCAAGAATTGCGCCCTCATCGGCATAGGTAGCGCCGCTGCCATCGGCGGCGGTGTTCCAGCCGATGAACTTGTAGCCCTCACGGGTGAAGGCGTTGGTATTCAAGGCAGTGTCCACACCGACTTCAAAGCGCTGAGGCTCCATACTGCCTTCGCCGCCGTTGGCATTGAAGGTGATGGTGTAGAACACACGGGCAGTTGCAGAGTACTGTGCCGTATAAGTAGCATCCTCTTCAGCAACCACGACCTCCGGACTCCAACCGGTGAAGGTGTAGCGGTAGCCATCGTCAGGAGCCTTATCCGTGCTGCCCTTGAAGGAAGGCATGGTGCCCTTCAGATAATCTTCCTCGGCTGCGACCGTGCCATCAATCATCCAAGTGATGTGTGCGCCGGTCTTGGGAATTTCCTTGCCCTTTTCCAGCCACTCATTGCAGACAGAGCAATAGGTGTCGCCGGTGTAACCGGGCGTCGTAAGCGTTGCTTCGACCGCATTGCGAACCTCCGGCTTGTGGCCGGCAGCCGGGATTACTTCCTGCTCAACAAGGACTTCCTTGCAGACATCACAGTGCTTGCCTTCGGTCAGGCCAGGTTCGGTGCAGGTTGGGGCCTTTGCCGCATCAATCACTTCGGTATGGCCCTTGGCAGGGATCTCAGTCTGTGCAACGAGGACTTCATTGCACACAGAGCAGTGCTTGCCCTCAGTCTTGCCGGGCGTCGTGCAGGTCGGCTCAACTGCCGGATCAATGACCTCGGTATGTCCCTTGGCGGGGATCTCTTCCTGGGCTTTGATCACCGTTCCGCAGACAGAGCAGCTGATGCCATCCGTCAGACCCGTTTCGGTGCAGGTCGCAGGCTTGCCCGCAACGGTCTTCTCGGTGTGGCCGGTCGCGGGAATCACTTCCTGCGCAACGAGAATCTCGTTGCAGACGGAGCAGTGCTTACCCTCAGTCTTGCCGGATTTGGTGCAGGTCGGCTCGACCCTTGCGTCAATGACCTCGGTATGGCCCTTAGCCTGAATAGTTTCGCCCTTGGTGATTTCCTTGCCGCAGATGGCACAGACTGTATCACCGGTGTAGCCATCCTCGGTGCAGGTGGCGTCCTTCTTGTTGATCACCTTGGTGAGAGAATGGTTGTCCTCCCACTGGGCGTAGAGGGTGGTATCCGCCGTCAGATTAACGGTCGCACCATCCGCATAGGAGTCACCACTACCATCAGCCGCCGTATTCCAGCCGTTGAAATTGAAGCCTTCACGGGTGAAGGTGTTTACATTCAGGGCCGTATCCTTCTTTGCGGTTACGGTCTGTGGGGCCATCGTGCCTTCGACCGGATACTCGGTGCTTCCGTTGGCTTCAAAGGTAACCGTCAGCTCCGTGGGCTCTTCGCCCCCCCAAACGCCATTGACATAGTTAATGGTATCGCCAGCCTTGGCGGTCTTCGTCTCGGTGTAGGTGCCGTCGGCATTGTGTAGCTTGGCGGGGGTAATGGAGATCGTCACCGCACTATTGCCATTTGCATTATACTGATAGGTTGCGGTCGCCGTGCCGGGTGCGCCCTGCTGAATGTACTTGCCGGTGCCGCCGCTGGAGCAGATGTCCGCGCCGCCTGCGGTGGTGTAGATGGCGCCAATAGCCGTTACGCTGCCGTTCACATCCATCTTCGCATCAACCAAGTCGTTATTGGAGCGGTTGTATGCCTTACCAGGCGCATAGGCCACGGACTTAAACTTGCAGGGACCCCAGACGAAGTTGTCGGAGCTCCATTCGTCGCTGTCATAGAAATAGATGTTCTTTCCGTTTGCAACCGTCAGGCCAGCACCCTCGGCAATATTGACCTCAACGCCTGCCAGCAGAGCCGCATCCTGATTGATTATCACATTTCCAGACTGAATATTGATGGTAATATTATTAGTGATTGGCAATACATAGCTTGCAGAGTTAACACTCATTCCTGCAAGCGTTAGTGCCAACGTGTTCAGCGCTGCTTCGCCATTTATCGTGAACACAAGGCGATCCGTCTTTTCATCGTAATCTTTAGTAAAGCTTCCTGATTCCACTTTGAACATACCCGTGTCACCAATAAAGCTGATTGCCGTAGTATAAGTACTGCTCATTGCGTAAACGCCGCTGTAAACCTGTTCATTAGCCCCGGCATTTAGAGTCAAAGGGACTTCAATGTTTTGTACGAAATACTGTGAAAATGGAAACACCTTTTTGCCGCCGTTGGCTATTGTAGAAGAAGCACTGCCGCCACGGAAGTCTGCGATCTGGTAGAATTCATACACGGTTGCACCAGATTCCGCCAGAATAGAGCCACTTCCGGAGACAAACCCCCATGCATAGAGGCTGCCGCCATTCTTGACTGTGATGGAACTATTATCCGCCATTTTAATATAGCCATAGTCTCCCACAGGACGTCCTTGCTCGCTACCGCCAGCAGCATAGTATCTGCCGCCCAAGCTGATAGCGCCATTAACAGTAATGGAACTACCCTCGCTTATCGTCAGCGTGCGGAATGGTTTTGAAGCCGGGGCCGTGCGAATTGCTGCAGGGGCATCCGTATACAGCGTTCCCGCCTCATCAAACGGAATCAGAAGTGTAATTCCAGCCGGAATGGTATAGGTACCGCTGATGGAGCCATCAGTAGCCAAGGTGATCTTGGACTGGCTGTTTGCCTGTGCATAGGAAACCGCATCGCCCAGATCGTCAAACCGCTGGCCTCCGGTTTCAAACAGGGCCGCCGTTTTACTTGCGAACCGCGCTGTGATGGTGCAGTCGCTTTCAATGTTCAGCGCAGCCTTTGCAGATGTGTTGATATATTTTTCGTTAGAAACATCATACCAACCCATGAACTGATAACCATCCGCCGGGGTCGCTACTACCTGATAGGCAGTCATGGAGCTTTGCGTGTTGCTGTATTCCTCGGTAATGAGTTTCCCGTCTACTGTATAAGTACCGTTTTCAGCAGGCAGGAAAGTCGTAGTTGCATTAACATCGCTTACCAGAACCACATTGGTAAGGGTGATTTTCGTGGCAGCAGTGGTGCTGCCAGATTTAATGTATACTTTAACGGTCTCGTCAGCCGCCAGTTCCTTGGTGAAGCTGGCACCCGAAGAAACCACAGTACCATCCACCTGAATCGTTCCACTATTCTGTTCAATGGTATAGTCAAAGGAAAGGGTTGCCGTCGTCGCCTTTTTGTTTGTAATTGTCAGTGTAGAGTTATAGTGCGAGTCGCTGCATGTTCCAGCAGTACCAGTAACCGAACCTGTTATACTTGTGCCGTTAGCAGTCCATATATCACCGTCCGCATCACCGGAGAAGCTCAGACCAATATTCTCATCGGCTAAACCTGTCACAGTTCCACTGGTTGCTGCAAACGCTGTCATGGTCACATTTGGAAGCAGTGCCATGACCATGCACATGCAGAGCACAAGCGAAAGGAATCGCTTCAATGTGCTTTTCATTTCATTACCTTCTTTCTTTGATGATTTCTGGCGTTTATTTCTATGTAAATGCTGAGTCCCGCCGCAAATGCGATGGCCGCCCAGACATGAGAGAGGTGGAACAGCATCCCCGTAGAGGATGTCCGGAAAAATTCATCAATAAAGCGGAACGCTCCGTAGGATGCCATATATAGTGGGTAAATACTGCCGGGGTTCTTGCTCTTTTTCACTCTGGGAACGAGCAGGATCAGCATCACAATGTAATAGAGAATCTCGAGTTCCCTTGTTGGAAAGTGAAAATGCGTTCCCGGTATAACTAAGCCGGAGCAGCATCCAGCGACGATGCAGTTGACCCGAGCACACATCAGTGTAAAAAGCATACACGGAGTAAACACATCGCACACTTTGCAGTAAGGCCGCTTGGTAAGCTTGGCTCCCAGCCAGTAGGCTGCCGGCATAAAAAACACACCGCCAAACAGACTCATGTTGCCTATGTCGCCGCTTTCCAGAAAAGCAAAGACTTTCACACTGCATACGCCGATAGCAGTATGCAATACCGAAAGGATCAGTACGGCATACCATTTCATTTGGAGTTGCCGCCGCATCCTGTACAGCCAGAATACATTGAAGATAGTTCCCAGCAGCAAGAGCATGACCAGGGAATGCTCCTTCAGCCAGATAAATACAAGATTAAGCAAAGCATACTCCTTTTCGTAATCGTATCTTCCATGGGGTATGGCGCTTTTAGCACCATACCCCATGGCTTATTCGGTCATCTCACCATCTTGCCGTCCGCACCAAAGGTGTAGAATGTGGCAGGCAGCAGGTTGTTGGTCTTAGACACCCAGTAACGCTGATTTACGATGACCTTGCAGTAGCTGTTCACATAGTAATAATCGCCGTCAATCTGGATCAGGCCAGCATAGGTCTTGACGCCGTCCACATAGTAATACAACTCGCCGTCCTCACTGACGATGCCGTTCTTCACCTCGGGATCAGGATCCGGATTGGGGTCGGGCGTCGGAATAGGCGCATCCGTCATCTTGCCTTCCGCGTCAAAGTTGTAGAATGCAGCGGGGAGCAGATCATTGGTCTTAGACACCCAGTAGCGCTGATTGGTGATAACCTTGCAGTAGCTGTTCACATAGTAATAATCGCCGTCGATCTGAATCAGGCCAGCGTAGGTCTTGACACCATTGACATAGTAATACAGCTCGCCGTCCTCGCTGACGATGCCGTTCTTCACTTCGGGATCAGGATTTGGATCCGGATCGGGGTCAGGTGTCGGAATGGGTGCATCGGTCATCTTGCCGTCTGCACCAAAGTTGTAGAACCCAGCGGTCAGCAGATCATTGGTCTTAGACACCCAGTAACGCTGATTGGTGATGACCTTGCAGTAGCTGTTCACATAGTAATAATCGCCGTCGATCTGAATCAGGCCAGCGTAGGTCTTGACACCATTGACATAGTAATACAGTTCGCCATCCTCGTTGACGATGCCGTTCTTCACCTCGGGATCAGGATTGGGATCCGGATCGGGGGCAGGTGTCGGAATGGGTGCATCTGTCATTTTGCCGTCTACATCGAAGTTGTAGAAACCAGCAGGCAACAGGTCATTGGTTTTGGACACCCAGTAGCGTTGGTTGGTGACTACCTTGCAGGAGCTGTTTACATAGTAGTAATCGCCGTCAATCTGAATCAGGCCAGCGTAGAAGCGAACGCCGTTGACATAGTAATACAGTTCGCCGTCTTCATTTACGATGCCATCCTTTGAAGGATCGGGCGTATCAATGATCATGCGGCCATCTTCATCAAAGCTGTAGAATGCCGGTGCAAAGCCAGTATCATTGGGGTAGGAAACCCAATGACGGGTGTTCTTCACTGCCGTGTAGTCTACGCTTCCGAAATAATAGTAGTATCCGTCTTCCGCCAGATACAGGCCATTGCAGACCATGCCGTTGATGGTATAATAAGTATTTCCGTTAAGATAGAAGAGCCCCGTGTGCTGATATACGCCATGGCAGATACCATCTTCTCCAAAGTCGTACCAATAAATCGGGTCATCATGGTTGTCGCGCAGTTTTACATACCGGAGGCCTTCATAGCGATAACCGTCCTGATTGAAGAAATACAGATTACCTTCAATGGTGTACCACTTGCCCTGAACAAAGCCGGGGCCATAATAGTAGCGCTTACCGTGGTCAGTGGCCAGCCATGCACCATTCACCAACTTGCCGTTTTCAAATTGATAGGTCACATTGGGGAAGAAGCTGCTGTTTTCACCATTCAGTCCCTGGAAAGTCTCAGGGTCAAAGTAGTAATAACCGTTGTTGCCATCTGCATCCGTCAGGTTCCACCAACCGGACTTGGCCACGCCGTTGATGGCGTAATACCATGCACCATCGACTTCAATCAGCCCAGTGACCTTGCCTTCACAAGCACCGGTTGTCTCATTGAACTGATAGAAATACTCGTTGCTCTCATCGTTGAGGCCAGGAACCTTGTGGATTCCCTTCAAGGCGTTGTTCTCGACGAAGTAATAGGATGTACCGTTGACCGTTTTCCAGCCGGACCAGGAACCGTTGTCCAGGATGAAACGATCCGTGAAATCCTGATACGCCTATGAGGAGCCGGAGAATACTACGCACCCCTGCGGCGGCCATTTCTACTGCGAATCGTATCAGGATTTCACGGATCGTTTCATCCTGGACAACGGTTCCTGGTCCGGCTGGAAAACGGTCAACGGTACATCCTATTACTTCGTCGAGAACAACGCCTTGAAGGGAATCCACAAGGTTCCTGGCCTCAACGATGAGAGCAACGAGTATTTCTATCAGTTCAATGAGACAACCGGTGCTTGTGAAGGCAAGGTCACTGGGCTGATTGAAGTCGATGGTGCATGGTATTACGCCATCAACGGCGTGGCCAAGTCCGGTTGGTGGAACCTGACGGATGCAGATGGCAACAACGGTTATTACTACTTTGACCCTGAGACTTTCCAGGGACTGAATGGTGAAAACAGCAGCTTCTTCCCCAATGTGACCTATCAATTTGAAAACGGCAAGTTGGTGAATGGTGCATGGCTGGCCACTGACCACGGTAAGCGCTACTATTATGGCCCCGGCTTTGTTCAGGGCAAGTGGTACACCATTGAAGGTAATCTGTATTTCTTCAATCAGGACGGTTATCGCTATGAAGGCCTCCGGTATGTAAAACTGCGCGACAACCATGATGACCCGATTTATTGGTACGACTTTGGAGAAGATGGTATCTGCCATGGCGTATATCAGCACACGGGGCTCTTCTATCTTAACGGAAATACTTATTATACCATCAACGGCATGGTCTGCAATGGCCTGTATCTGGCGGAAGACGGATACTACTATTATTTCGGAAGCGTAGACTACACGGCAGTGAAGAACACCCGTCATTGGGTTTCCTACCCCAATGATACTGGCTTTGCACCGGCATTCTACAGCTTTGATGAAGATGGCCGCATGATCATTGATACGCCCGATCCTTCAAAGGATGGCATCGTAAATGAAGACGGCGAACTGTATTACTATGTCAACGGCGTTCGCTTCTACGCTGGCCTGATTCAGATTGACGGCGATTACTACTATGTAAACAGCTCCTGCAAGGTAGTCACCAACCAACGCTACTGGGTGTCCAAAACCAATGACCTGTTGCCTGCTGGTTTCTACAACTTCGATGTAGACGGCAAAATGACAGATGCACCCATTCCGACACCTGCCCCCGATCCGGATCCCAATCCTGATCCCGAGGTGAAGAACGGCATCGTCAACGAGGATGGCGAACTGTATTACTATGTCAATGGTGTCAAGACCTACGCTGGCCTGATTCAGATCGACGGCGATTATTACTATGTGAACAGCTACTGCAAGGTCATCACCAATCAGCGTTACTGGGTGTCTAAGACCAATGATCTGCTGACCGCTGGGTTCTACAACTTTGGTGCAGACGGCAAGATGACCGATGCACCCATTCCGACACCTGACCCCGATCCGGATCCAAATCCTGATCCCGAAGTGAAGAACGGCATCGTCAGCGAGGACGGCGAGCTGTATTACTATGTCAATGGTGTCAAGACCTACGCTGGCCTGATTCAGATCGACGGCGATTATTACTATGTGAACAGCTACTGCAAGGTTATCACCAATCAGCGCTACTGGGTGTCTAAGACCAATGATCTGCTCCCCGCTGCATTCTACAACTTTGACGCGGAAGGCAAGATGACGGATGCGCCTATTCCGACGCCCGACCCCAATCCGGATCCTGATCCCGAGGTGAAGAACGGCATCGTCAGTGAGGACGGCGAGTTGTATTACTATGTGGACGGCGTCAAGACCTATGCTGGCCTGATCCAGATTGACGGCGATTATTACTATGTGAACAGCTACTGCAAGGTCATCGTAAATCAGCGTTACTGGGTGTCTAAGACCAACAACCTGCTGCCTGCCACATTCTACACCTTTGGTGCGGACGGCAAGATGGTGAGATGACCGAATAAGCCATGGGGTATGGTGCTAAAAGCGCCATACCCCATGGAAGATACGATTACGAAAAGGAGTATGCTTTGCTTAATCTTGTATTTATCTGGCTGAAGGAGCATTCCCTGGTCATGCTCTTGCTGCTGGGAACTATCTTCAATGTATTCTGGCTGTACAGGATGCGGCGGCAACTCCAAATGAAATGGTATGCCGTACTGATCCTTTCGGTATTGCATACTGCTATCGGCGTATGCAGTGTGAAAGTCTTTGCTTTTCTGGAAAGCGGCGACATAGGCAACATGAGTCTGTTTGGCGGTGTGTTTTTTATGCCGGCAGCCTACTGGCTGGGAGCCAAGCTTACCAAGCGGCCTTACTGCAAAGTGTGCGATGTGTTTACTCCGTGTATGCTTTTTACACTGATGTGTGCTCGGGTCAACTGCATCGTCGCTGGATGCTGCTCCGGCTTAGTTATACCGGGAACGCATTTTCACTTTCCAACAAGGGAACTCGAGATTCTCTATTACATTGTGATGCTGATCCTGCTCGTTCCCAGAGTGAAAAAGAGCAAGAACCCCGGCAGTATTTACCCACTATATATGGCATCCTACGGAGCGTTCCGCTTTATTGATGAATTTTTCCGGACATCCTCTACGGGGATGCTGTTCCACCTCTCTCATGTCTGGGCGGCCATCGCATTTGCGGCGGGACTCAGCATTTACATAGAAATAAACGCCAGAAATCATCAAAGAAAGAAGGTAATGAAATGAAAAGCACATTGAAGCGATTCCTTTCGCTTGTGCTCTGCATGTGCATGGTCATGGCACTGCTTCCAAATGTGACCATGACAGCGTTTGCAGCAACCAGTGGAACTGTGACAGGTTTAGCCGATGAGAATATTGGTCTGAGCTTCTCCGGTGATGCGGACGGTGATATATGGACTGCTAACGGCACAAGTATAACAGGTTCGGTTACTGGTACTGCTGGAACATGCAGCGACTCGCACTATAACTCTACACTGACAATTACAAACAAAAAGGCGACGACGGCAACCCTTTCCTTTGACTATACCATTGAACAGAATAGTGGAACGATTCAGGTGGATGGTACTGTGGTTTCTTCGGGTGCCAGCTTCACCAAGGAACTGGCGGCTGACGAGACCGTTAAAGTATACATTAAATCTGGCAGCACCACTGCTGCCACGAAAATCACCCTTACCAATGTGGTTCTGGTAAGCGATGTTAATGCAACTACGACTTTCCTGCCTGCTGAAAACGGTACTTATACAGTAGACGGGAAACTCATTACCGAGGAATACAGCAACACGCAAAGCTCCATGACTGCCTATCAGGTAGTAGCGACCCCGGCGGATGGTTATCAGTTCATGGGTTGGTATGATGTTTCTAACGAAAAATATATCAACACATCTGCAAAGGCTGCGCTGAACATTGAAAGCGACTGCACCATCACAGCGCGGTTCGCAAGTAAAACGGCGGCCCTGTTTGAAACCGGAGGCCAGCGGTTTGACGATCTGGGCGATGCGGTTTCCTATGCACAGGCAAACAGCCAGTCCAAGATCACCTTGGCTACTGATGGCTCCATCAGCGGTACCTATACCATTCCGGCTGGAATTACACTTCTGATTCCGTTTGATGAGGCGGGAACGCTGTATACGGATGCCCCTGCAGCAATTCGCACGGCCCCGGCTTCAAAACCATTCCGCACGCTGACGATAAGCGAGGGTAGTTCCATTACTGTTAATGGCGCTATCAGCTTGGGCGGCAGATACTATGCTGCTGGCGGTAGCGAGCAAGGACGTCCTGTGGGAGACTATGGCTATATTAAAATGGCGGATAATAGTTCCATCACAGTCAAGAATGGCGGCAGCCTCTATGCATGGGGGTTTGTCTCCGGAAGTGGCTCTATTCTGGCGGAATCTGGTGCAACCGTGTATGAATTCTACCAGATCGCAGACTTCCGTGGCGGCAGTGCTTCTTCTACAATAGCCAACGGCGGCAAAAAGGTGTTTCCATTTTCACAGTATTTCGTACAAAACATTGAAGTCCCTTTGACTCTAAATGCCGGGGCTAATGAACAGGTTTACAGCGGCGTTTACGCAATGAGCAGTACTTATACTACGGCAATCAGCTTTATTGGTGACACGGGTATGTTCAAAGTGGAATCAGGAAGCTTTACTAAAGATTACGATGAAAAGACGGATCGCCTTGTGTTCACGATAAATGGCGAAGCAGCGCTGAACACGTTGGCACTAACGCTTGCAGGAATGAGTGTTAACTCTGCAAGCTATGTATTGCCAATCACTAATAATATTACCATCAATATTCAGTCTGGAAATGTGATAATCAATCAGGATGCGGCTCTGCTGGCAGGCGTTGAGGTCAATATTGCCGAGGGTGCTGGCCTGACGGTTGCAAACGGAAAGAACATCTATTTCTATGACAGCGACGAATGGAGCTCCGACAACTTCGTCTGGGGTCCCTGCAAGTTTAAGTCCGTGGCCTATGCGCCTGGTAAGGCATACAACCGCTCCAATAACGACTTGGTTGATGCGAAGATGGATGTGAACGGCAGCGTAACGGCTATTGGCGCCATCTACACCACCGCAGGCGGCGCGGACATCTGCTCCAGCGGCGGCACCGGCAAGTACATTCAGCAGGGCGCACCCGGCACGGCGACCGCAACCTATCAGTATAATGCAAATGGCAATAGTGCGGTGACGATCTCCATTACCCCCGCCAAGCTACACAATGCCGACGGCACCTACACCGAGACGAAGACCGCCAAGGCTGGCGATACCATTAACTATGTCAATGGCGTTTGGGGGGGCGAAGAGCCCACGGAGCTGACGGTTACCTTTGAAGCCAACGGAAGCACCGAGTATCCGGTCGAAGGCACGATGGCCCCACAGACCGTAACCGCAAAGAAGGATACGGCCCTGAATGTAAACACCTTCACCCGTGAAGGCTTCAATTTCAACGGCTGGAATACGGCGGCTGATGGTAGTGGTGACTCCTATGCGGATGGTGCGACCGTTAATCTGACGGCGGATACCACCCTCTACGCCCAGTGGGAGGACAACCATTCTCTCACCAAGGTGATCAACAAGAAGGACGCCACCTGCACCGAGGATGGCTACACCGGTGATACAGTCTGTGCCATCTGCGGCAAGGAAATCACCAAGGGCGAAACTATTCAGGCTAAGGGCCATACCGAGGTCATTGACGCAAGGGTCGAGCCGACCTGCACCAAATCCGGCAAGACTGAGGGTAAGCACTGCTCCGTCTGCAACGAGATTCTCGTTGCGCAGGAAGTGATTCCCGCGACCGGCCACACCGAGAAGACCGTTGCGGGCAAGCCTGCGACCTGCACCGAAACGGGTCTGACGGATGGCATCAGCTGCTCTGTCTGCGGAACGGTGATCAAAGCCCAGGAAGAGATCCCCGCCAAGGGACATACCGAGGTCATTGATCCGGCAGTTGAGCCGACCTGCACGACGCCCGGCAAGACTGAGGGCAAGCACTGCTCTGTGTGCAATGAAGTCCTCGTTGCACAGACTGAGATCCCTGCCAAGGGCCATACCGAAGTGATTGATGCGGCAAAGGCCCCAACCTGCACCGAACCTGGCCTGACCGAAGGCAAGCACTGTGATGTCTGCAAGGAAGTCCTTGTTGAGCAGGAAGTAATCCCGGCTGCCGGCCACAAGCCGGAGGTTCGCAATGCGGTCGAAGCAACGCTTACGACGCCCGGTTACACCGGCGACACCTATTGCTCTGTCTGCAATGAGTGGCTGGAAAAGGGCAAGGAAATTCCCAAGACCGGCGCACACATCACTTGGATGATTGATGGCACGGTCGCAGCCGAGGAAGATTATCTGAAGGGCACCATGCCTTCCTTCAAGGGCAGCACGGATAAGGCTCCTGACGATGGCTACCGCTACACCTTCACCGGTTGGAGTCCGGAGGTCGTGGTTGCTGAAGAGGATGCTACTTATACGGCACAGTACTCTGCAACTGCCCGTGTGTTCTACACCATCACCTTCAATGCCAACGGCGGCGAAGGCAGTATGGAGCCTCAGCGCTTTGAAGTCGGTGTGGACACTGCCTTGAATACCAACGCCTTCACCCGTGAGGGCTACAAGTTCATCGGCTGGAACACCGCCGCCGATGGCAGCGGCGCTACCTATGCCGATGAGGGCGCAATTCTTGAACTGACTGGAGATATGACGCTGTATGCACAGTGGCAGTTCTGGAACGGCTGGTCTACGGATGTAAGCGGCAAGCAGTACTACAAGGACGGCGAACTGCAGAAGACCGGCTGGACGGTCATTGACGGCAATACCTACTATCTGGACACCGACACCGGATATGCGGCTACCGGAATCACGACGATGATCCCCGAGGGAGCAACGGAAGAAGCACGCTGCGTCTTTGACGCGGAAGGCGTATTCCAGAGCGACATTACCGGCGTTTACAGCGTCGGAGAGGACACCTATTGGCTCAACAGCGGCATCATCGAAGAGGAAGCCGGTCTGAAGCGCGTTGTCAAGGAGGACGGCGAGGTCAACTATTATTACTTCGCGGTTCAGAAGAATTTGGAGGAGCGTGAGGGCCTGACCCTCTCGGCTGCAGTAAAGAGTACTGTGCTGAACGGCAAGGATTGCTGGCTCCATAAGACCAATGGCCTTGCGCTTCCGGAGTGGGGCTACTACTTCGATGAGAACGGCATCATTCTGCACGACGAGGACACCAGCAAGAACGGGATCCTGAAGGATGGCGAAGACCTCTTCTACTATGTCGACGGCATCAAGGCTCCTGCAGGCATGATCAAGATCGGTGACGATTACTACTATGCCAACAGCAAGGGCCAGCTGATCGTGAACCAGACCTACTACTGCTCCAGAATGAACGGCCTGATGGAGGAAGGAACCTATGCCTTTGACGCAGAGGGCAAGCTCATTCAGGGCGCAACGGACAAGAATGGCATCGTAAAGGACGATGACGGCGTACTTCGTTACTATGTCAATGGCAAGGTAACCTATGTCGGCCTGATTGAAATTGACGGTGACTTCTATTATGTCCGCAGCAACGGCGAGGTCGTGACCGATTGCGTATATTGGATCACTTGGACGCACGGCCTGAAGGAAGCCGGTTACTACACGTTCGATGAAAACGGAAAGCTGACCGGTACTCCGAAGAATGGTATCGTCGAGGAAGATGGCGTTCTGCATTACTACGTCAATGGAAAACTGACCTATGCGGGCCTCATCAAAATTGGCGATGACTATTACTATGTGAATTCCAAGTGTGAAGTGGTACGCGATTGCGATTACTACATTTCCTGGACACATGATCTGCTGCCGCAGGGCAAATATCACTTCGACGCAGATGGCAAGCTGACCGGTGAGGTCGCACCTCTGAAGAATGGAATCTATGAGGAAGATGGAAGCCTGTACTTCTATCGGAACGGCGAACGTGCTTATGCCGGTCTGATCCAGATCGATGGCGACTACTACTATGTGCGTTCCACCTGCGAGGTCGTCCATGACCGCAGCTACTATGTGTACTGGACGCATGGCCTGATGCCGGAGGGATATTACAACTTTGACAGTGCTGGACGGATGATTCTGGACAGCGAAACCGAGTAAATACACTGGAACCGCCGGGGCGCACCTTGGCGCCTCGGCGGTTCTCATTTATCACATAACATCGGAGATGAGAAGAATGAAAGTGCTGTTTGTCAATTTGGTATATGGAGCCGGAAGCACTGGAAAAATCATCGCTGATATCATGAATCTGCTGAAAAAGTATGGCAATGATGTAAAGGCTTTATATGGAACGGGAGCATGCTCCGACAATGCGGATGCAGTGAAAGTGTCCGGAGATCTCGGCTTTTACTTTCACAACGCAGTATCACGATTTACAGACCATGCGGGGTTATATTCCTGGGCGGCGACCAGAAAGATGATTCGAGAGATCAGAGCGTTTCAGCCTGATCTGATCCATCTGCACACGCTGCACGGCTTCTATGTGAATTACGAGATGCTGTTCCGCTTTTTGAAGGAAGCAAATATCCCCGTCGTTTGGACTTTGCATGATTGCTGGACTTTTACCGGACATTGCACACATTTCTCGCAAGTCAAGTGTATGCAATGGCAGACGGAGTGCCGGGACTGCGAATTGCTGTACCGGTATCCGCAATGCTATTGGAAGGGCGATGTAAGGCGCAACTTCCTTCGCAAGAAGGCTGCCTTTACCGGTGTAAAAAATCTGACCATTACAACGCCCTCGCAGTGGCTTGCGGATCAGGTTTCCCGGTCGTTCCTACAGAATTATCCGAGAACTGTTATCCCCAACGGAATCGACCGCATGATCTTCTCCCCACAGCCCAGCGGCTTGCGTGAAAAGTATCATCTGGAAGATAAAAAAATTGTCCTCGGGGTAGCCAATGCATGGAATGCACGCAAGGGATTGCCGGACTTGCTGACACTTGCTGGCCGACTCGGCTCTGACTATCAGTTGGTTTTGATTGGCCTGATTGAGAAGCAACTGCAGGATATTCCTTCCGATGTGCTGGGGCTTTTACGCACGGCAAATCAAACAGAGTTGGCACAGTGGTACTCCGCTGCAGATGTGTTTGTGAACCCTACCTATGAGGAAACCTTTGGCCTGACTACGGTAGAGGCCCAGGCGTGCGGAACGCCAGTGGTGGTATATGAGACAGACGGTTGTCCTGAAACGGTAGCACCGGGAAATGGACGCTTGATTTCGCAGGGCGATATGCAGGCATTGGAGAATGCCGTGAGAGACGTGGCAGGCAGCAACTGGCGTGCGGATCCTAAGAAAATGGCGCGTTTTGACAAAGATGCGGTATATCAGGGCTATGTCGAACTCTATGAAAATGTTTTGTCTACTTTGAAAAAGGGCGTGTGATGGCTAATGAGAATTCTTTTTTGCAGTAATTACTTTACGCATCATCAAATTCCCCTATCCGATGCCCTCTATGCATTGACAAATCACAACTATTGCTTCGTGGCGCATAAAGAGATGGATGTAGAGCGAAAGAACCTCGGGTGGGGAAATGATTTGGCGCGTCCATATACCTGTTCGGCATCAGATCAGGATATTCAGAAGCAGTTAAGTAATCTGGATGTTTTGATAGTTGGCTCCTTTCCGGAGCGCCAGACAAAGGAATATGGCAAGAAGGCCAAATTGTTTTTCCGATATTCCGAGCGAATCTTAAAAACAGGAAATTCGCTTCTCAAATATCCAAAACGATTTTTCCACTGGCATGTTTGCAATCCGCCGTGGCGAAAGGCATATATGCTCTGCGCCAGCGCCTATACCGCGGGGGATTATGCCAAATTCGGCCTTTTCCATGATCGGTGCTACAAATGGGGATACTTTCCGGAGACGATACGGTATCTCAGCATTGATGACTTGATTGACCACAAAGCAAAAACAACCATTTTGTGGTGTGGACGCTTTCTGGACTGGAAGCATCCGGACGATGTGATTGAGGTCGCAAAGAGGCTCCATGAGGCAGGATGCTGCTTTAAAATCGAGATGATCGGTACCGGTGAGATGGAGCAGCAGCTCAAGCGACAGGCTTCGGAAGCTGGACTTCTGGGTGAAAATGTACGGTTCCTTGGTGCTATGTCTCCGGAAGCCGTGCGTCGTCATATGGAAAGCGCAAGCATCTGCTTATTCACAAGTGACCGCCAAGAGGGCTGGGGGGCTGTGTTAAACGAGGCCATGAACAGCGGCTGTGCGGTGGTTGCCAGCGACGCAGCCGGGGCAACCCCTTACCTTGTAAATGACGGCGTGAATGGAAGCGTTTATCACTCCGGCAATATTCAGGAGCTTTATGAAAAGGTACGACGGCTTCTTGAAAATACGACTATGCAGTATAGCTTTGGAAAAGCGGCGTACCAGACAATCACAGAATTGTGGAATGCGGAGGTTGCCGCAAAGCGATTTTTGCAGCTATCGCAGGCTCTTTTGAACGGTACAGACGCTTCCGGCTTGTTTGCGAACGGTCCATGCAGCCCTGCAAAGCCGCTGCGGGAGGACTGGTATCAAAGATGAAGTTAAAGGCTATCAAAAAGCGAATTGTGATTTATCTTGTCAATCATACTTTGGCTGGGACCAGGTTCTTCTCTGAAAAAAGGAATCTTCTCCGTTCCATCGGCTATGAGATCGGAGAAAATACCAAAATTGTCGGGCCAATTTATAATACAGGGACGCTTTGCATTTGCGCAAATTGTTGGATCGGATGCAACCTCATTGTCCATGGGAACGGGACAGTAACGATTGGAGATAACTGCGATATTGCTCCGGATGTTACCTTCCTGACAGGTGGACACCAGATGGGCGACCACAAAAGGCGGGCTGGGAAAGGTGAATCCTATCATATTGCAGTAGGTAGCGGCGTGTGGATCGGTGGCCGAGTTACCATCCTATTAAATACGAGTATTGGAGATGGAAGCATGATTGCGGCCTGTGCCTGTGTTTCTAAAGATGTGCCGGCGGATACACTGGTGGCCGGTGCTCCAGCTAAAGTGGTGAAGGAGTTTGAAGATTTTGCTGCAGTCGCTCAGAAAGAATAAGGTCGTTAAAAATGCCGGATGGATTATCGGCGGCAAAGTGGCGAACAAGCTGCTGGCCTTTGTCGTTGGTATTTTTGCGGCGCGCTATCTTGGCCCAAGCAATTACGGCCTGATCAATTACGCGGCGGCATATGCGACATTCTTTGCCTCGCTCTGTACGCTTGGCATCAACAGTGTGATCGTCAAGAACTTTGTGGATCATCCAGATCAGCAGGGCGAAACGATAGGAACGACCCTGTTGCTGCGGGCTATCTCAAGCCTGCTGTCTGCGCTGGCAATCATCGGTATTGTCAGTATCGTGGACAGAGGAGAACGTCTCACCGTTGTGGTTGTAGCGCTGTACAGCATTGGCCTTGTTTTTCAGGTGTTTGATACCCTCAACTACTGGTTTCAGGCCAGGCTCCAGTCCAAGTATTCCGCCATTGCCGAACTCGTCTCGTATGCGGCAATGTCTGTGTACAAAATCATTTTGCTCGCACTTGGGAAAAGCGTGGAATGGTTCGCCGTTGCAAGTGCATTGGACTACATCGTACTCGCGGTGTTTTTGCTGATCGCTTATTTCAAAAATGGCGGTACAAGATTTCAGTACTCCCTGAAAAAGGCAAAGGAGCTTCTGCAAAGCAGCAGTAGCTTTATCATAGCCGGGCTGATGGTCTCCATCTATGCCTGCACGGACAAGCTGATGCTCAAGCAGATGCTTGGCGCAGATGCCGTTGGACATTATTCCCTTGCTTCGACGGTCAGCGTTTCATGGGCCTTTATTCTCTCTGCAATCATTGACTCCCTTTATCCGGAGATCGTGCAGAGCTTTCAGAAAGATCGCCTGCGCTATGAACGGAAGAACCGGCAGCTCTACGCAATTGTTTTTTATGTATCCCTGTTTGTATCCGCAATGATCTGCCTTGTTGCAAAGCCATTTATTTTGATTCTCTATGGAAAAACCTATTTACCGGCAGTCGGACCTCTGCGCATCGTGGTCTGGTACACGGCGTTTTCCTATCTCGGTGTTGCCAGAAACGCATGGATGGTATGTGAAAACAGGCAAAAATATCTAAAATACCTGTATGTCAGTGCGGCTGCACTTAATGTTGTGCTGAACCTTGTGCTGATACCGTCGTGGGGAGCGTCCGGGGCTGCTGCGGCCTCGTTGATCACCCAGGCTTCGACAACGATCCTGCTTCCGGCGCTGATTCGTCCCCTGCGTCCAAACACAAAGCTAATGCTGGATGCCGTACTTATGCGCGGCGTACTGCCTGAAAAACAGAGAAATCATACAAAGGAGTAAGACCAGATGATATCGTTCAAAGATAAAATACTGCTCATTACCGGTGGAACAGGCTCCTTTGGCAACGCCGTGCTGCGCCGCTTCCTGACCACCGACATTGCAGAGATTCGCATTCTCTCACGGGATGAGAAGAAGCAGGATGATATGCGGCACACCTATCAGGAGCTGTATCCGCAGTATGCGGAAAAGATCAAATTCTACATAGGCGATGTGAGGGATTACAATTCCATTCTGAATGCGTTCCGCGGTGTGGATTATGTATTTCATGCCGCAGCTTTGAAGCAGGTGCCCTCCTGCGAGTTTTATCCCATGGAGGCAGTCAAAACCAATGTGGCCGGTTCCGACAATGTGATTTCCGCCTGTGTGGCAAACCATGTGAAGAAGGCTATCTTCCTGTCCACGGACAAGGCGGCCTATCCCATCAACGCCATGGGCATGACGAAGGCTGTCATGGAGAAGAATGTGATTGCCCGCTCCAGACAGATGCTGCCTGGAGACCCAGTTCTGTGTTTGACGCGGTACGGCAACGTCATGGCCTCCCGTGGCTCGGTCATTCCGCTGTTTTGTGACCGGATTGACGAGGGTAAGCCTCTGACGATCACGAATCCCAATATGACCCGTTTTATGATGACGCTCAGCGATGCCGTGGACCTTGTGCTTTATGCCTTTGAGCATGGCGAACAGGGTGACCTGTTCGTGCAGAAGGCCCCTGCCGCAACCATCGAGACGCTGGCGCAGGCCATACTGGAGCTGAAGCATTCCGACCTTGGTACGACGATTATCGGAACACGGCATGGCGAAAAGCTCTTTGAGGTTCTGGTCACTGCCGAGGAAATGATGCGGGCAGAAGACCTGCCCGGCTTCTTCCGTATTCCGGCAGATAATCGAGATCTGAACTATGATAACTATTTCAGCAAAGGAAATCCGGAGTTCGGCAAAATCGAGCAGTATACCTCGCACAATACGCACCGGCTGAATGTGGAGGAAATGAAACAGCTCCTGCTAAAGCTGAAGCTGTTCGGAGGAACCTGCTGATGAATGTACTGATCACCGGCGCAAACGGATTTGTCGGGAAAAATCTGACGCAGCGCCTTTCCACCATCAAGGATCGCAGAGACAGGACCCGGCCCGCACTGCAAATCGAGGAAATTCTTTTGTGTACGCGGGATACTTCGGCAGAAACCCTGGCGGGCTACTGCCAGAAGGCGGATTTCGTGGTCCACTTGGCTGGCGTGAACCGGCCCCAGGATCCGGGAGAATTTGCAGCCGGAAATACAGACTTCACCCGTACCCTGCTGGAGATGCTTCGGAAAAGCGGTAACCGGTGCCCGGTATTGCTGTCTTCTTCCGTTCAGGCCAGTCTGACCGGACGGTATGCCGGAAGTCCCTATGGACAGTCCAAAAAAGCGGCGGAGGAACTGCTCCTCGCTTACGGCGAGGAAACCGGCGCAGCCGGGATGATCTACCGCCTGCCGAACCTGTTTGGCAAGTGGTGCCGCCCCAACTATAATTCTGCGGTGGCGACCTTCTGCCATCATATCGCACGGGAGGAGCCTATCACTGTTTCAGATCCGGCAGTCGAATTGGAGCTGGTCTACATTGATGACCTGATCGACGAGATCCTGAATGCCATGGAGGGCCATCCCCACCGGACGGATGGAGCATATTGCAGAGTTCCGGTCAGCCACCGCGTGACGCTGGGTAAGATCGTTCGACTGCTCCAGACCGTCCACGACCAGCCGCAGACGCTGCTGCTGCCGGAAATCCCGGAGGGCAGCTTTGAGAAGAAGCTCTACAGCACCTACCTTTCCTATCTGCCGCCGGAGAAAATCGCATTCCCGATGAAGATGAATGTAGACGAGCGAGGCAGCTTCACAGAACTGTTGAAAACTGTATCCTGCGGTCAAGTCTCTGTGAACATTTCAAAGCCCGGTATCACCAAGGGGCAGCACTGGCACAACAGCAAGTGGGAATTCTTCATGGTCGTGGCCGGACATGGGCTGATCCAGGAACGCAAAATCGGCTCCGATGAAAAAATCGAATTCGAGGTCAACGGTGACCGGATCCAGGCTGTCCATATGCTGCCGGGCTATACCCATAACATCATTAATCTGAGTGAGACGGAAAATCTGGTGACGGTCATGTGGGCCAACGAGCAGTTTGATCCCGGCCATCCGGATACCTACTTTGAGGAGGTGTAGCAATGGGAAAGCTGAAGTTGATGACGATCATCGGCACGCGGCCGGAGATCATCCGGCTGTCCGCAACGATAAAGTGCTGCGACCGGTACTTTGAGCAGATTCTGGTCCACACCGGTCAGAACTACGACTACACTCTCAATCAGGTGTTTTTTGATGACCTTGGCCTCCGGGCACCGGACTATTATCTGGATGCCGTAGGCGACGACCTCGGGGCCACCATTGGGAATATCATTGAGAAATCCTACAAGCTGATGGTACAGCTGAAGCCGGACGCAGTGCTGGTCTTGGGCGACACCAACTCCTGCCTTTCTGTGATTGGCGCCAAGCGGCTGCACATTCCGATTTTCCATATGGAGGCGGGAAACCGCTGCAAGGATGAGTGCCTGCCGGAGGAGACGAACCGCCGCATCGTAGACATCATCAGCGACGTCAATCTCTGCTATTCGGAGCATGCACGTCGGTATCTGATGGAGTGTGGACTGCCGAAGGAGCGCACCTTCGTAACTGGCAGCCCCATGGCCGAGGTGCTGCACGCCAATCTGGACAAGATTGAAGCAAGTGATATCCACCAGCGCCTGGGACTGACCAAGGGACAGTACATTCTGCTCTCGGCTCATCGGGAGGAAAACATTGATATGGATCGCAATTTTGTCCAACTGTTCACGGCGGTCAATGCCATGGCGGAGAAGTACGATATGCCGATCCTTTACTCCTGCCATCCAAGGAGCCGGAAACGGCTCGAGGCAACGGGCTTCCAGTTGGACAGCCGCGTGATCGCCCACGAGCCGCTGGGCTTTCATGATTACAACTGCCTGCAGATGAACGCCTTTGCGGTGGTCTCCGACAGCGGCACGCTGCCGGAGGAGAGCAGCTTTTTCCTGTCTGTGAGCAAGCCGTTCCCGGCGGTCAGCATCCGAACCTCTACCGAGCGCCCCGAGG
>ERZ894212.61-NODE-61-length-31408-cov-140.966223_pt1 | contig 31408 bp, 28 predicted proteins | sample MGYA00380289_ERZ894212 | MGnify/ENA primary metagenome ERZ894212 (study PRJEB32331, sample SAMN06328481) | human gut metagenome | biome: human gut microbiome; feature: stool | host: Homo sapiens | collected 2013-05-02 ... | reverse complement strand
TCCAACCATAACTGCGGTGTATTTTTCAGATTGCTTCTTAAGTTCATCGTAACCGGGTGAAAGCTTTTTAAATCTGTTTTCTGAAAATTTATTAAACGCGTCATTTCTAACGGCATTCTGTTCCGCAAGCTGTGAATGAAGTTTAAGCATAAGCTTTTTTTGGAATGTTTCAATAATCCTGTCATTTATAAAAACGGGGTTAAAAAGACGCGGTATTGCTTTTGTAAGAAGCAACGGTGTAATCTTTTTTTTATATCGGATTATTTCGTAATCAATGTTACGCTTTTTCAGTTCAACTGTTGTTGCATAGCTTTGAAGCTGGCTGCCGTAGTTTTTGTGGTTGTAGCAAGCGCAAAGGCCAAGTTTTTTCATGGTATCAGCCTTTCTTTTTGTGATTATTTATAATCTCATTATATTTTTGTGTGAGTTTCTGCGCATAGGTTACCGGAGAAAATTCGATTTTTGCTTTCTCAACGGCACAACTGCTCATTGCTTTGTATTCAGCATCAGAAAGCGAGCAGACTTTTTTAATTGAGTTTTTAAGGTCATCACTGTCAAACGGTGAGCAGATAAAGCCTGTTTTTCCGTCTTCTACAATTTCAGGAAGTCCGCCGTAATTTGTTACGATAACAGGTTTTCCCTGTGACATTGCTTCCATAATTGTATAGGGTCCGTTTTCGTACCACTCACTGGGAAGAATGACGCATTTCGCTTCTGCAACATACTTTTTAAGCTCGTCACCGGACTTGAAGCCTAATGCTTTGATTCTGTTTCCAAGGTTATGTGCTTTTATATATTCCTTGATTTCATCTTCAATAGGACCTGTGCCGAGAATGATGAGCGGAATATTGTTCTCGAGCTTCTCAACAGCCTTAACGAGCGTCAGCACACCCTTCTCCTCGGAAATTCTGCCAAAGTATAACAGATAACCGTTGTCGGGATTATTGTCGGAATAAACAGTATCGGTAGGCAGAAAGTTTTTTATATGGATAATTTCGCTGTGGATAATACCGGATTCTTCAAGCTTCTTTTTGTAAAAATATGACGGCGTGATGTACAAGTCTATGTCGTCGTATATTTTCATTCGTTTATAGTTTGTTGCCTCAATAGCCGCAAGAGTACTTTTTGCAGTTGAACCTTTTACACATTTATTTTTTATGCAATTTGAATATCTGCCGTGCAGGCATTTTTCACACACATGGCCGTTTACAAGCATTTCGTGGTTGGGACATACACAGTTAAGGTCGTGAATTGTGAACACTATTGGTATGTTGTATTTTTTTATTGCCCGAACAATCGAAAGGGTGATGTGACGGTGAACAAGGTTAATATGAACAATATCAGGATGTTCTTGTTCAATGAGAGCAGAAATATTTTTTTTCGCCTCAAAAGAATAGAGAACGCGAAAACCTGCTTTTACCTTCTGAAGCGTGGAAATATTAGAATTAAAATCAACATTTGAAACAAAGTATTTTTCCTGTTCACATGGTTTGTTGTTAATGTCTGCCATTGAAAAGTAAATCACTTCGTGACCAAGCTTTGTGAGAAGGTCGGCAAGACCGAAATAGTAGGTTTCACTTCCGCCTTTTACATAGTGGTATTTATTAACAAGCAGAATTTTCATTATCAACCCCGCCTTTTTCCTTTAAGTGAGCGTACCATTGGGTACAACTTTGAGTGAACAAGTGAGATACCTGCAATCATCATTCTTTTCGGCATGGCATTGCACACACTCGTCATCATTTTTTTTGATTTCTTTCTGGCATCGGGATATTGCGGAAAATCTTTCCACGGTGACATTGCTTTATATTTGAGATAATCCCCGACAAAAGGATGATTGTTATTTTCATTCCATGGGCGAGTTCCCGAAAGAAAACACGAGGTGTAGTGAATTATATAAGGATCGGTTACCGCCTCAATGTATTCTTCTTCACTCAGATGATGCTCGGGACGACGCACCTTCATAAGATCTTTAAAATTAAAATCAAAGAACACGGTCATAGCATCGTATTTGGTATGGATAACCTTTACGAGATTCTTTTTTGCAAGAACACCGTTAAGAACACCCTGATCAACATATGTAATGTCACCGTTATGGGCAATAATGAAGTCGAGAAAGTCTTTTTCTACATTCATCTCTCTCCAGCTTTTAAGGTCAATCAGCAAAACACCGTTATTGGTATAAGTGCTGTCGCACGGAAGATTTAGTTCGGTTTTATAACGGTTACTTCGGCAATCGTCAACTGCCGCAACAATCTTATCTTCCAGATCTGTTTCCCAAAATTCTCTCAAAGAGTGACGCACAACTGTGTCACAGTCAAGATAAATACAGCGGTCAAGATTATCAGGCAGTATCGTGCAGAGAAACAGTCTGAAAAATGTACTTATGTTCCATCTTCCGACTTCTATATCAACACCTGCCATTTTGTTGAGGTCGGGACGGGGGATAAAAACAATATTTCTGCCGAATTTGTCAACCATATTCTCAAATCTCTTTTTGTTTTCATCTGAGATATTGTTGTCAATCATATAAATGTTGATTTCATCGGCATCGGTATTATTGTGTAAGAGTGACATTATTGACACACCGGCAATAGGGGCATAGCTGTCGGAGCTTGAATATACTATGTTCATTTTACCCTCCGCAAAAAAATAGTCGTAACATAAAAATTACTTAAGATACTTATCCTCGTATTCCTTAAAAGTCTGAAGATTTTTATCTTTGTCGGCAATAATAAGATTTTCAATACCGCCGATTTCATCAAACGGCCATTCAACCCCCAAATCCGGATCGTTGTACATAATGCCGTCGTCATATTCGCCGTAGAATTTTTCACCGCATTTGTATGAAACAACAGACGGTTCAAGCACAAGATAGCCGTGTGCAAAATGTTCGGGAACATAGAGTTCATTCATATTTTCTTCGGAAAGGTAGAATCCCTGCCATTTTTTGAATGTAGGTGATTCGGGACGGAGGTCAACGATAACATCAAAAACCTTGCCCTTAATGCACCGTACCAGCTTTGCCTGTTCGTGAACTCTCTGAAAATGAAGCGCACGAATTACACCCTTGTGAGAAACCGTGTAGAAAACCTCGGCAAGATTGTGTTCAAGGCCGTTAGCCTCAAAAACTTCCTTTGAGTAGTCCTTTATAAATGCACCTCTGATATCGGTTGCACAGAACGGTTTGATGAGGTACGCACCCTCAAAGTCCGTATTGCAAAATTCAAATTTCTGTATCATTAAAATACACCTTACTTTAAAAAACTAATTAAGTGATTTAAGCCATTCCATTGTTTTTGAAACACCTTCGGCAAAAGAAACCGACGGCTTGAAATAACAGTCTGTTTCAATATCGGCTGTATCAAATGCCTCAAGCGGCATATTTACTCCCGTAAAAGGAACATCGCCGAAAATCGGTCTTGCGTTGGGGGCAAGCGTCTGTTGCATTTCAAGAATAAATTCTTTAAGAGGTCTTGCGTTTCCGCTGCCGATTGTATATTCCTTGTTAGGTTTACCGTGTTCTCCGATTGCCTCAAACGCTCTTGCAACATCGTCAATATAGATGAAGTCATAGTTCTGTGTTGCGGCGGTGAACTGCAACGGCTCATTTGCAATGATTTTGCGGATTGTAGAATTTACAAAACGGGGCGAAAGCTCACCGACGCCGTATGCGTTTGTGATAACTGCCCAACAGAGGTCAATTGAAAGGCTGTTTGCAATCGGCTTGCAAATTGCTCTTGCAATCAGCTTGCCTGCACCGTAAATGTACGGAAGTCCGGGCTTGCTTTCCTGAGTGTAAACAGCGGTGTAGGTTTCCTTTTCCATAATAGAACCGGCATTTACAAACTTTTTGCACTGCATTTTGTCGGCTGTTCTGAGAGCACGAGCGGTCCACAGGGCGTTTTGCAACTGAACATTTTCATCGCATCTGAGCGATCCTGCCGAGCCTACCCATGCAAAGTGGTAGAAAACATCAATATCTCTGTCGGAAATTATGTCAGCCAAGGTTTCAATCCCATCAAGCTCGCAATACACAATTTCAATGCCGCTGAGATTCTTTATGTTATCAATGTTTTCGTTTTCATCCTTAACAACGGCAAACACCTTTATACCGTCGGCACAAAGTCTTTTGCAGACATTTGAGCCGATAAAACCGTTTGAACCTGTTACAATTGCCTTTTTCATAAGTAAACCTCTTTTTATATTTGCCGTATGATTATTTCAGAAATTCTTCAATCTGCCTATCCATACAGTCTCTTATATTGCCGTTTTCCATATAACAGCATGACCATTCGACCGTTTTTTTCACTGCATCATCAACATGCCAATGAGGTTTCCAGCCAAAAACAGTCTTGAGTTTTGAGCAGTCAAGCTTGAGAAAATTAGCCTCGTGGACTGCATTCTTTTCACTTTTGTCAATCCGGTTTATATTGCCGGCATATTTTACGAACAAGTCAACAAGTTCGCCTGTTGTTATGCAGTCGCACTCGTCAGGACCTACATTATAACAGTCTGCAAACTTAATGTTCCCGTACTGGGCTTTTGCAATCATAAGATATGCATAAAGCGGTTCGAGAACATGCTGATACGGTCTTATGGAATGCGGATTGCGGACGATAATATCCTCGCCCTTTTCCAATGCTCTAACGCAGTCGGGAATAATTCTGTCGTTTGCAAAATCTCCGCCGCCGATAACATTTCCTGCTCTCGCTGTGGAAATCGCCGTTCTTCCGTCGGCGAAGAAAGAATTTTTGTAGCTGTGGGTTACAAGTTCCGAGCAGCTTTTGCTGTTTGAATACGGATCAAACCCGTCAAGCGGTTCGTTTTCACGATATCCCCATTGCCATTCCCTGTTTTCATAAACCTTGTCGGTTGTTACATTGAGAAACGATTTCACACAATTTGACTGCCGTACACACTCAAGAATGTTGACTGTTCCCATAACATTTGTTTCATATGTATATGCAGGCATTTTGTAGCTGTCACGCACAATCGGCTGAGCCGCAAGATGAAGTACAATCTCAGGCTGTGCCTCATCAAATGCCTTTTTAAGCGAATCAAAATCACGGATATCTCCGATAACCGACTTTACATCGCTCTCGATATTTGCAATCTCAAAAAGTGACGGTGAGGTTGGCGGATTAAGCGAATAACCCGTTACATCCGCACCGGCATTTGCAAGCAGTTTGCAGAGCCAACTGCCCTTGAATCCTGTGTGTCCCGTAATGAACACTTTTTTACCCTTATAAAAATCAAGCATCATTCCGACCACACTTTCCAAGGAGCAGTACAGTCGTTCCAAAGCTTTTCAAGACGCTCCTTGTCACGCAGTGTGTCCATACACTGCCAAAATCCGTTATGCTTGCAGCACATAAGCTGACCTTCTCTTGCAAGCTGTTCCATCGGTTCACGCTCAAACATAACTGTATCATCTTTTATATAGTCCAAAACCTTCGGTTCAAGCACCATAAAGCCTGCGTTAATCCAGCCTGAGTCAATATCGCTTTTTTCACGGAAAGCTCTGACTTCGTTGTTTTCGGCCAAATCAAGCACACCGAATCTGCTTTCGGGTTTTACGGCTGACATAGTTGCAAGCTTGCCGTGCTTTTTGTGAAAATCGAGCAGAGCGTTTATATCAACATCGGAAACACCGTCGCCATAGGTCATAAAAAACGGTTCGTCTCCGATAAAATTGCGAATCCTTTTAAGTCTGCCGCCCGTCATCGTGTCAAGACCTGTGTCAACAACAGTAACCTTCCATTTTTCGGCTCTTTTGTTATGGACGATAATCTTATCATCTTGAGTAAAATCAAAGGTGATATCGGATGTATGAAGAAAATAGTCGGCAAACCATTCCTTGATTACATGCTGTTTGTAACCTGCACATATGATGAACTCATTCACACCGTAGTGGGTGTATAGCTTCATAATGTGCCACAAAATAGGCATTCCGCCGATTTCAATCATTGGTTTAGGTTTGAACTGGGATTCCTCGGAAATTCTTGTTCCGTATCCTCCTGCGAGTATAACTGCTTTCAAAACTCTGCCTCCTTAAACAGCGCCCTCACCCTTGAAAACAGAGGTGATAGTTTTGAGAATAATTTTCAGGTCAAAGCAGACAGAGCGGTTTTTGATATAGCAAATTTCCATTGCCCTTCTGCGTGTGTATGTAGTACAGCTTCTGCCGTTTGCCGCCCAGAAACCCGTAAGCCCCGGTTTAACGCTCAAAAGCATATCACGGTAGTTGCCGTAAATTTCAGTTTCAATCTCCATAACGGGTCTTGGTCCTACAATAGAGATGTCGCCTTTTAAAATATTGAAAAGCTGAGGCAACTCGTCAAGGCTTGTTCTTCTCATAAATTTGCCGACCTTTGTGACTCGGGGATCGTTTTCAAGCTTGAAATTTCTTTCGTACTCAGCTTTCTGCTCGGGAGTAAACTGCTTGATAAGATCTTCGGCATTCGTTACCATACTTCTGAATTTATATATGTTTAAGGGTTTTCCGCCTTTTCCTACACGCCTATGAGTAAAGAATACAGGACCTTTGTCTGTTGTTTTGATAGCTACTGTAAGAATTAAAAAGACAGGCGACAATATAATCAGAGCGGCTGACGAGCATATGATGTCAAAAATCCGTTTAAAAAAATCATAAACGGGCTTTTGTTCAGTTGTATGTCCGCTTGATGGCGCACTTTTGTTTATGCTTTTTACGGATTCCATTTTCCCCTCCGTGGGCAGGACTAGCCTGTTAGTTTATGTTTGCAAAGGCGGTTTGGTATCAGTCATTTGTTGATGTCTTGTAATATCCGCCGTATCTTGAGTAATAGCCCTTGCCCTTACGGGTTTCGTGAGGCTTTACACGATTAAGAATAACACCGAGAATTTTTGCATTGGTTCTTTTGATAACTTCAACTGTTCTTGAAAGCTCGGGATATGTTGTTGAGTTATTTCTTGCAACAATAACAACACCGTCAGACGCCTTCATAATAGGCAGGGCGTCAATAACAACGCCGATTGGCGGTGTATCGAAAATAATGTAGTCGTAATTTTTTTCAAGAGTTTTGATAAGATCAAACATGGATTCACTCGAAAGAAGCTCTGACGGGTTCGGCGGAATAGCGCCGTATGTAATTGCCTTGAGATTCTCGATTTTTGTATCCTTTACAATATCCTCAAGTGAACATTCCTCGTTGAGGTAGTTTGTAAGACCGGGAGTAGGTGTGATTTTTAAAGCTGTGTTAACTCTCGGACGGCGAAGGTCACATTCAACAACGATAACCTTTGTGCCAACCTGTTGAGCAAGAGCAGATGCAACATTGATTGAAGTTACGGTTTTGCCCTCACCTTTTGTTGAAGAAGTAAAGGCTACCTTTTTACAACCCTTTTTGAAAATTGAGTATGCGATGTTTGTCCTTGCTGTTTTGTATGATTCACGAACCTGAAAGCCAAGTGCCTCAGTATCGATTGAACGGTCGATTTTAGTCTTTTTCATTGCAGTTTCACTCCTTTAACAATTAATAACCCGATTCGTAGTTACCGTACTTCTTTTCAGCTGCCTTCTGATTTGAAAAATATTCAAAGTCGGGAATAGCGGCAAGCAACGGAAGGTCAAGAACGGTTGTCATTTCATCATTGTACTTGATTTTAACATCAAGGAAGTCACGGACGAATGAAATGATGAGTGAAATAATAAGACCTGCGGCGAAAGCTATCATAACATTTCTCGAAACATTCGGGGATGTAGGAGCTTTCGGTGTTGTAGCCTTGTCAACAATTTTAAGCTTTGCATTGTCCTTTACATTGGCAATTGTATCTGGTGCAATTTTTGCAATTGCGTTGCCTATGTTTTTTGATTCGGACGGACTGCCCGAATTTACAAGCGCCTTAAAAACCTCGGTATCTTCAATGCTTTCAAACTTAATCATTGATTTAAGCTGTGACGCCGTGTATTTTTCGTTGAGTTCCTTTGAAACGGAATTGTAGAAAGAATTTGAATCGAGCAACTCGATATAGGTGAGAACAAGATTCTTTGCGTAGTTGATACTCTGATAGTCGTCATAAGCCGACTGGCTTTTGTAGTTGGTTTCAACATAAAGCTTTACGGTTGATGTATATGTTTTCTGAACCAAAAATGTTGTTACAAAATATGACGCAGCCGCACATAAAAGCGACAGCACCGCAATAAACACAATATTTTTCTTGATAATTCTCGTTATGTCCTTGAATGTTATCTCCATTAAATTACTCCTCTTCTCGGCTTTTGTACGCATATGACAAGATAATGCCACAGTCGACACGAAAGTGCTGTAGGCGAAAAACGGCACAAAAGCACAAAATACTTTTAAACATGATACTCCTATTATATTTTAAATCAGTAAAAAAATCAATATGAACAAAGGTTTCAATAAAGGAAAAAGATGTCTTTTTTTGCAGAATATGCAATTACTCTGATTTTTCATATGTACAAAATACACATAAAATATGTGATTATTTTGTTGCAGTTAGCCGATAAGTATATAAAATAACGAGCTGAAATAAAGCTCAGGTAAAATTTGCAAAAAAATAAACAAAAATATGGCAAATAACCGATAAATTTTCTACTTATATATTAGTATGTCACAATATGTCATAATAAGAAAACAATGACAGAAAAAGGTGTAGGGTAAACGGATGAGGTCTATACACGAATATTTGAAAAAGAAGGAATTTATAAATCGGCAGGTGTATTTTTATGCAAAAGGCAAGTGTACAAATGAATTAAAATACAAGATCAGAAGAAAACGATGCAGCGCAAAATTGATTTAAAACGGCATAATGCACAATGAAAATGCCTGGTTTGACAAAAGGATTGTAATTTTTCCGAATATAAGAAATTTTTATAATAAAATGCTTTACAAAATGCGAAATGTGGTGTATAATACTGTACAAAGAAGTTAAATGGTGAAGTTTTCCATTGTGCTCCCTGCAGTTTTCGGCTTGCAGATGCGTATTATGCCAATGAATCCGTGAAGCTTCTTGCTGATGAAAACAAAATAAAATACAAGGTGGTATGAACTATGAAAAAGTTATCAGCAATGTTAGTAGCGTTCATCCTTGTTGCAGCAACTGCTTTCACTGCTTTTGCAGCAGGAATCAATGACAGCGAACAGGCTGTCCTCAACGAACTCAAGACATCTGTTAAGATGAACGGTTCGGAGATGGTTATTCCGAGCGAGTTTGTAAACCAGGCTGAAAACTACTTTAACACAATCGATATGACAGCAGATGAGTCATCTCAGATCGTTGCTGTTCTCAAGAAGGGCGAGAGCTTCCTTGAGAACTCAGGTGCATCTAATATTGCAGATCTCACATTTGCTCAGAAGCAGACACTTCTTTCTTACGGTAAGGAAGTTGTCGGTGTGCTTGATATGACAATGTCATATGACACATCTTCAAAGAAGCTTACAATTTACGGTAAAGACGGCAAGGTTGCATTCTCAGCTGTTCCTACACTTACAAAGGCAGGCAGTGTTCAGGATAACAGTGTGATCAAGACAACAGGTGCAGAGGCTGACTTCAGCGGCATTATCGCTGTTTCTGCTGTTGCATTTGTAATGGTAGCAGGCGGTGCTTTCTACCTTGCAAAATCTAAAAAAGAAAGAGCTTGATTCTAATGTCTGATAAAAAAATCAGACACGGTCATAAATCAAAGAATGGGAAGAGTTTTATAATTCTTCCCATTATCTTTTGTTTGATAACATATCTTGTGCTGTATCTTGCTTTTGTTCCGTCCTTTTCACCTGTGATTTCGGCAGTAGGTATGTTCTTCTCAGATAATGAAAAGGATTATTCAACAGAGTACGATAATATTTTTGTGCCCGTGTCAGAAAACTCAACCGTTCCTACCGTTACAAAAAAGGATTCAAACGGTCAGGAAAAAACTTATGTTAAAAACGACTCCGTTCAGTACCCTAACTACGGAAATCTGTTCGGTGAGCTTATAATCAATGACTGCAATGTTGACGCAAATCTTTTTTTCGGTGACAATGATGTTGCGCTCAGAAACGGTGTTGGTATTTATGCCGGAAGTTTTGTCCCCGGTTACGGCGGAACAATCCTTGTTGCAGGTCATAACAACACTTATTTCAACGGCCTTAAAAACGCAGCAGTCGGTCAGAAGGTTGAAATCAAGACAAGCTACGGTAATTACATCTATGAAATCACCGACACGGCAGTCAAAAAAGCGACTGACAGAACCGCATATGACCTTTCGGCGGATTATGAAAATCTCATAATGTACACCTGCTATCCGTTTGACGCACTCGGTCTTACACCACAGAGATATTTTGTGTATGCAAAGTTAGTGTCGGGTACTCCGATTGATAAGGAGGCGAACTGATGAATTCTAAAGTAAGACATATTATTTACGGAATAATTTCGTTCGTTCTCTCGTTTGTACTGTTTTTGCTTTCGTTTGCGATAGTTCTTCAGTCAACAATCCTCAACCCATCGTATATTATGGATAATATGAATACGAGCAACTATTTTGTTGACAAGCGTGACGAAATCAAAGAGAGCCTTGTTGACCTCGGTTATGCGTCGGGACTTGATGAAAAGTTTTTTGAAAATGTTGTTGACGAAGTGACAATTCACGATAATACACAGGCCTATCTCAACAGCTTTTATGCAGGCGAGGAGGCTAAGATTGACACAACAGCGTTTAAGCAGAAATTCAACAGCGAGCTTGACAGCTACATAAGTAAGAATAATCTCAAGGTTGCAAACGATGGGAGCAGAGAATATCTCATCAATCAGGCTGCTAACATTTATGCGGCGGCGCTCAGAATACCGCTTTTTGCCACACTTTCTGTTTATCTCGTTGCATTGAAAAATATGATGCCGTTGATTATCGGCGGTCTTGCAGTCCTTGTCGCAATTTTATGCGTAATCATCATCTTTACAAATCGTTGGAAGCACAGAGCGGTAAGGTATATCTGTTATTCAACATCTGCGGCATTCCTTACGGTTGGTATAATTCCGGCGGTGTTGCTTTCAACAGGCTATATGAGCAAGATTAACATTGATTCAAGGGCGTTCTACAACCTTTTTGTTCAGAGTATGAACAATATTCTTATCGCCATTGCAATCTGTTCTGTAATCTTTTTTACAGTTTCGATCGGACTTTTCTTCCTGCACAAGAGTATGCGCAGACACGCAAGTGAAGAATGATGAAATTGAAAGTTGAAAATTACGGCAAGTCGCCGTTCCCCGTTCGAGAAGATAGTTAGATAAACGAATTGCATCAGATGCCCGAAAAGGTTCTGATGCAATTTTTGTTTTTATAATCAAATTCAATGTTAAGTTGTAGCGAGAATCAATGTTCTCCTGCAAGTAATCGTTCAAATTTTATGTTAAAATATATTTTGTGAATGTTGCAAATTTGTATGCATTGCGTGCAATCTTATGCGTTGCATATAGTCAAGCAAACACGGTTCGCCACTACTAAAATAATAAAAAAAAAACACGGTCGGTTTTCCTACAAGGATTCCGACCGTGTTGTTTTATGAATTAATAATCAATATTGTAAAATCGTTTTGCGTTGTCGCAGGTGATTTGCAGAAGTTCGGAAATGCTTATATTACGCAGAGATGCGATTTTTTCTGCGGCATAGACAATCATAGAGCTGTCGCAACGCTTGCCACGGAACGGCACGGGCGCCATATACGGAGCGTCGGTTTCAAGCAGAAGCCTGTCAAGCGGAATTTCCGAGGCGACCTCAAGACTGTGACGGGCATTTTTGAATGTAACAACACCGCCGAGGCTGATGTACATTCCCATACGAACCGCCTCACGCATAAGCTCAACACTGCCCGAAAAGCAATGAACCAGCGCATTTGGTTTGTATTTTCTCAGAAGGTCGTACACATCACCGTGAGCCTCACGATCGTGAACTATAAGCGGCATTTCAAGGTCAAGAGAAAGCCGGATCTGTTCCTCAAAAACACGCTTTTGCAAGTCTTTCGGAATGTCCCAATGATAATCAAGCCCTGTTTCGCCGATTGCGACAACCTTTTTATGTTTTGAAAGCTGTGCAAGCTGTTCAAGATAATTGTCCGGAATATTTTCGAGATTTTCGGGATGAAATCCGACTGCGGCATACATAAAATCATATTTTTCGGCATATTCAATGCAGGTTTTTGCCGTTTCAAGGTCAACCGCATTGTTGACAATTCCGCACACACCCTTTGTGTGAATATTTTCCAAAAGCTCAAAACGGTCATCGTCAAACCATTTGTCGTCATAATGTGCGTGTGCATCGAAAATGTTGTTGTAAAGTGACATCGGTGTATCTCCCTAAAAGTATGGGCGGTCATTGACCGCCCACATTGATGAATTTATATGTCCATACACATATGTTTTGATATAACATATGTGTATTCAATTTTGCACGCAATGCGTGCAATCGTGTGCAACGCACACGAACTATGCTACGCTCGGGCATAATATGTTTTTATATTGCAAACTATCTACCCGACCGCAATTTTCAATTTTCCATTTTCAACTTTCAATTTTAAAAAACTTTCGCTCGGGCATAAATAGTTTTTAATTTATTAAACTGTCTACACGAACATAAATCAACAGATTTTTGAGCCGACAGGCATATTGTCAACAAAGACAACCTTTAAATCATCGCCGTGAACTGCAGAAAGAATCATACCGCAGCTTTCAACACCGCAAAGCTTTGCCGGCTTAAGGTTCTGAACAAGAATAATCTTCTTGCCGATAAGCTCCTCGGGCTTGTAGTAGTTTGCAATACCGCTGACAACGGTCCTGTCCTTTACACCGTCAAAAATTGTGAACTGTAAAAGCTTTTTACTCTTTTTAACGGGTTCGCAGGTCTTAACCTCGCCCACACGGAGGTCAACCTTTGCAAAGTCATCAATGCCAATCTGTGCAACACCCTCAAGCTCTTCACGGAGTGCCTTTGTTTCTTCACTTTCACCCTCGTTGTTCTTGATAATGCTGTTGAGTTCTTCAATTTCCTTTTCAACATCAATTCGTGGGAAGAGTGCATCTCCCTTGTGAACCGTGACATCAGCAGGAAGAACACCGAACTTGTCGCAGTTTTCGTAGCCGGCACATTTTTCACAAGCGCCAATCTGCTCAAGAGCCTTTGGCATTGTTGTTGGCATAAATGCCGAGAGAAGGGTGCAGGCAATACGGATTGCCTCAAGAAGGTTGTAGAGAACCGTTGCGAGTCTTGCTTTCTTTGTTTCGTCCTTGGCAATAACCCACGGAGCGGTTTCGTCAATGTATTTATTTGCACGGGAAACAAGCTTGAATATTTCGGCAAGTGCGTTCTGGAGCTGAGTCTTGTCCATGAAATCGTCAACCTTTGCACGGAGCGATGTTGCGGTTTCAATAAGGTCATCGTCAAATTCGCCGCTTTCACGCTCTGTGGGAAGTGTGCCGCCGAAATATTTCTGAACCATTGCAACTGTTCTTGAAACAAGGTTGCCAAGACCGTTTGCAAGGTCGGAATTGATACGGTTAATCATAATTTCGTTTGAGAATGAGCTGTCTGCACCGAGAGCCATTTCACGCATAATGTGGTAACGGATTGCATCAGCGCCGTAACGCTCGCCGAGAACAAACGGATCAACAACATTGCCGAGTGACTTTGACATCTTCTGTCCGTTGAAAGTAATCCAGCCGTGAACGGCAAGATGCTTTGGAAGCGGAAGGTCAAGAGCCATAAGCATTGCAGGCCAGATGATAGCGTGAAAACGCATGATGTCCTTTGCTACCATATGAACATCTGCAGGCCAGTATTTGTCAAATTCGTCAAATTTTTCATTCTTGTAGCCGAGAGCGGAGATATAGTTTGAAAGTGCGTCAATCCAAACATAAACAATATGCTTTTCGTCAAATGTAACCGGAATGCCCCATTTGAAGGTTGTTCTCGATACGCAAAGGTCTTCAAGTCCCGGCTTGATAAAGTTGTTTACAAGCTCAACAGCTCTTGTCTTTGGCTGTAAATAATCTGTTTCCGTGAGAAGCTTTTCAATTCTGTCGGCAAAAGGTGACATCTTAAAGAAGTATGCCTCCTCCTTTGCCTCTGTAACCTCTCGTCCGCATTCGGGGCATTTGCCGTCAATAAGCTGGCTTTCTGTCCAGAAGCTTTCACAGGGGGTGCAGTATTTGCCCTTGTATTCGCCCTTGTAGATGTAGCCCCTGTCATACAGCTCCTTGAAAATCTTCTGAACTGTTTCAATGTGATAATCGTCTGTTGTGCGGATATATCTGTCATAGCTTATGTTCATAAATTTCCATAAGCCCTTAAAGGTTTTTACAATTTCGTCAACATACTCTTTGGGAGTAACACCCTTTTCGGCAGCCTTCTGTTCAATTTTAAGGCCGTGTTCATCCGTACCCGTAAGGAACATAACATCGTATCCCTGCATTCGTCTGTAACGGGCGATAGAATCGCACGCAACGGTGGTGTAGCAATGACCGATGTGGGGATTGCCTGACGGATAATAAATAGGCGTTGTAATGTAAAATGGTTTTTTCTGACACATAGTATTTGTCCTCCCTAAAATTCAGCAAATGAGCTGTAACTGTAATTATACCAATTATTGCATATAATTTCAAGAGTTCATGGGATAAACGGATAATAGTTAATTGTTGTATGCTTAATTTAAAGACAATTACTTATGATTCATTTCGGTGATATTACTGTCGGATTCATAAATAATCGTGTTAAAGTGTCGGGTTAAAGTGAAATAATGCCGAACTGCGCAAGTGTGTAGGAAATTAAGATGAACACAAGGCAGATTGGAGCTATATATTTAATCATAACATCAAACAAAGCCCTTCTGCTGAAACGCTCGCCGTTCCTTGTGACTTCGTCTGCAATAGTCTTTGGCTTGATAACCCAGCCGATGAGAATACAAGTACAAAGTGCGACAATCGGCATAATAATGCTGTTGCTCAAGAAGTCAAAGAATGTAAGGAAGTCCATTCCGAGAATCTTAACATTTGACCATATACCGTTGCCGAGTGACGACGGAATACCCATAATAAGGCAGATGCCGATAACGATAAGACAGGACTTGATTCGTGTAAGCTTGAACTTGTCCATAAGCGAAGAAACAATTGCTTCCATTACGGAGATTGAGCTTGTGATAGCTGCAAAGAATACAAGAACAAAGAACAAAAATCCGATGATTACGCCGGCAGGCATTTCGTTGAATACCTTTGGAAGTGTGATGAACATAAGTCCGGGACCGCTTGCACCAAGACCTTCTTCACCGCTGAATACATAAACCGCAGGAACTACCATAAGACCTGCGAGAAGTGCAACGGCTGTGTCGAAAATCTCAATTTGGTTAACCGACTTTGTGAGGTTTACCTCATCTTTTGTGTATGAACCGTAGGTTACCATAATGCCCATTGCAATGCTCATTGAGAAGAACAGCTGACCGAGTGCCGCCGCAAATGTCCAAATTGACAGTTTGCTGAAATCGGGAATGAGGTAGTACGAAACACCCTCCATTGCGTTTGGGAGCGTGAGTGTGTAGATTGAAATTCCGACTGTCAGAACAAGCAGAACAGGCATCAAAAATTTGCTCAGTCGCTCAATGCCCTTGTTTACTCCGAGCATAATTACCACTGCACTCAACAGCATAAATATTAAGAAAAACACAATGGGTGACAACGGGTCGGAAATAAAGTCCGAGAAAAAGTTGTCCTGTGCCGCAGGGGCAACAAGTCCCTGTGCATAAACGCACATATATTTTGTAACCCAACCGCCGATAACGCAGTAGTACGGAATAATGATTATAGGAACAAGCGTTGCAAGGTAGCCTAAAAACGAAAATTTGCTACATAGCTTTTTGTAGGCGAGAATCGGACTTAGCTTTGTTTTTCTGCCGATTGCGATTTCGGCAGTCAAAAGTGAAAAGCCGAATGTAAGCGCAAGGATTATGTAGATAAAGATAAATGTTCCGCCGCCGTACTTAGCTGCATAATACGGAAATCTCCAGAGATTTCCCAAGCCTACTGCACTTCCCGCAGCGGCAAATACAAATCCGAGTCCGCCGGAAAAGCTTCCCCTTTTTTTACTCATGATAATTACCTCTCATTTTCTTTAGAATTTTTTAAAATCTGTAAATAAAACAATTAACGCAAGTATAACATAATACAGAGATTAAAACAATATTTTTTGAAATTTTTTGAATATTTTGCAAAAAGAAAATTTTGGTTTTATCTTTGCGAATTTTGTCAAATCTATTGCAAATCAATTTTATTTGTGCTATTGTAAAATATATGTAAAGAATGCGTTACCAAAGGTAAAATTTAGTGCAATTCGCTTGAAATAATTCGTTTTGTATTTTATACTTAATCAGATATATTAAATTGAGTTATATATCAAATTTTATGGTGGTGAATTATATGTCAAATTCAAAAAATAACAATAAAAAAACATCCGAAAAGGCAAAGCTTATGTCAAAATGGCAAAAGATGCCTTATACTAACAGAGAATTAAGCTGGGTTGACTTTAATGCAAGAGTGCTTGAAGAGGCGTTCAAAAAGACCAACCCAATTATGGAAAGATGCAACTTCCTTTCAATTACGGCATCGAACCTTGACGAATTTTTTATGGTTCGTGTTGCAGGTGTGCTTGACCAGATTCATCACGGCAGAACAAGCCGTGACGCATCGGGCATGACTCCTACAGAGGTTATGGACGGACTTGTTGAAAAAATTCACGAGTTTGCCAAAAAGCAGTACAGCTGTTACAACCGTTCAATAATTCCGTCACTTCGTTCGGCAGGCATTGTGTTCAAAGAGGCTGACGAGCTTGACGGCGACCAGAAAGCATTTGTTGAGGAATACTTTAAAAAAGTAGTTTTCCCCGTATTGACGCCTATGGCTGTTGATACAAGCCGTCCGTTCCCGATGCTTGCAAACAAAAGCCTTAACATTGCGGTTCGCCTTACAAATGCCGAGAATGAAGAATTTTTCGCATTGGTTCAGGTTCCGTCAATTCTTCCGAGATTTCTTGAGCTTCCGACTCACGAGGGCAGAGCGTTTATTCTGCTTGAAAAAATAATCGCAATGCACCTCGGCGAGCTTTTTGAGCTTTACAACATTAAGCAATACGATCCTTTCAGAATCACCCGAGATTCTGACCTTGACATTGACGAGGATACCGAGGATCTTATGGCTGAAATTAAAAAGTCAATCAGAAAGCGTAAGAGAGGAGAACCTGTTCGTCTTGAATTCGGCAAGAAATGCAACCGAGAAATTCGTGAATTTCTTGTTGACGCTCTCGATGTTACGGAGCGTGAAATCTACTTTCAGAGAGGTCCTCTTGACCTTACATTTCTTTCAAAATTTGCCCACATCAAGGGCTGTGAGGATATGTGCTTTGAACCTATCGTTCCCGTAAATCCGCCTGCGGAATTCTGCGGTTATGATGATATTTTTGAGGCTATCCGTGAAAAGGACAGACTTGTGCATCATCCTTATGAAAGCTTTGATGTTGTGGTTGATTTTGTCAAAAAGGCGGCAACCGATCCGAATGTTCTTGCCATCAAGCAAACCTTGTACCGTGTCAGCGGAAATTCACCGATTGTTGCGGCTCTTATCAAGGCGGCTGAAAACGGCAAGCAGGTAACTGTTCTTGTTGAACTCAAGGCGAGATTTGACGAGGAAAACAACATTCAGTGGGCAACAAAGCTTGAAAAGGCGGGCTGTCATGTAATTTACGGTCTTACAGGACTTAAAACCCACTGCAAAATCTGTCTTGTAGTAAGAAAAGACAAGGACGGAATCAGAAGATATTTGCATATGGGTACGGGTAACTATAACGACAGCACGGCGAGATTCTATACCGATATCGGTATGTTCACCTGCCGTGAAGAATACGGTGTTGACGCATCATCACTCTTTAATGTATTGACAGGTTACTCAACTCCGCCTGAATACAACAAATTTATCGTTGCACCTCACGGAATGCGTCCGTTCTTTGAGGCTATGATTATTCAGGAAACCGAGAACGCAAAGCTCGGACTTCCTGCCAAAATTACCGCAAAGGTGAACTCGCTTGTTGATCCTGAAATCATCAGTCTTTTGTACGATGCGTCAAACGCAGGCGTAAAAATTGACCTCATAGTAAGAGGTATTTGCTGTCTTGTTCCGGGGGTTCATGGATTCAGCGAAAACATCAGAGTAATTTCAATTGTCGGTCAGCTTTTGGAGCATAGCCGAATATTCATATTTGAAAACAATTCAAATCCGCTTTATTATATGGGAAGTGCCGACTGGATGCCGAGAAACCTCGACAGACGAGTTGAGCTTGTGTTCCCTGTTGAGGACGAGGATATCAAAAAGCGTGTGCAGGAGGTTATCACGGTTTCATTTAAGGATACCGTAAATGCACGCCAACAGCTTTCAACAGGTGTATATAAGTCTGTTGACAAGCGTGGAAAACACAAAACAAATTGTCAGAAATTCTTTTCAAAGCTTGCGTTAAAGGCTCAAAAGCAGGCAATGAAAAAAACATATGCGAGCACTGTCGGAACTCCGATTGTACCCGTTGAAGTGAAAAAGGAGGACTCCGAACGATGAAAAGAGTAGGCATTTTAACAAGCGGTGGTGATTGTCAGGGGCTTAATGCAACAATCCGTGCCGTTGCAAAAACACTTTATAATCAGCTTGGCAATGATGTTGAAATCATCGGCATTATTGATGGCTACAGAGGTCTTATCTACGGCGAAACAAGAAAGATGAAACCCGAGAATTTTTCGGGTATTCTCACAATGGGCGGTACGATTCTCGGCACATCAAGACAGCCGTTCAAGCTTATGCGTGTTGTTGACGAGAACAGCGTTGACAAGGTTGAGGCTATGAAGAAGAATTACAAAAAGCTTGGTCTTGACTGTCTTGTCGTACTCGGCGGCAACGGAACTCAAAAAACCGCAAATCTTCTTCGTGAAGAGGGACTCAATGTGGTTTCGCTTCCTAAAACAATCGACAACGACCTTTGGGGTACAGACAAGACATTCGGTTTCCAGAGTGCCGTTGATATTGCAACAAATGTAATCGACTGTATCCACTCAACCGCAACATCTCACGGTAGAGTTTTCATTATTGAGGTTATGGGACATAAGGTAGGCTGGCTCACACTTTATGCAGGTATTGCAGGCGGTGCGGATATTATTCTTATCCCCGAAATTCCGTATGATATAGATTCCGTTGTCAAGACAATCAAGGCGAGAACAGCAAGCGGTAAGAACTTCTCAATTCTTGCAGTTGCCGAGGGTGCAATTTCAAAAAAGATTGCCGCTTTGCCGAAAAAGCAGAGAAAAGCCGCTATTGCAGAGATGAAATATCCGTCAATTTCCTATCAGATTGCCCATGATATTGAGGAGGCAACAGGTCAGGAAACAAGGGTTACAGTACCGGGTCACTTCCAGAGAGGCGGCAGTCCCGATGCCTATGACCGTGTGATTTCAACTCGTTTCGGCGTTAAAGCCGCAGAGCTTATTATCAATAAAGACTACGGCAAAATGGTTGCCCTTGTAAATAATAAGGTAATTGCTGTTCCGCTTGAGGACATCGCAGGCAAGCTCAAGAGCGTTCCGAAAGACAGCGAGGTTGTTGAAACAGCAAGAAAAATGGGCATCAGCTTTGGCGAATGATTTTCACCTTTTGGTTGACATATGCCTTTGTTATGATAAAATGATATGAAGTTCAGATTTCACGAAAGGGAGTGTTACTGTGAACGGTAATAAGCCGATTGAACAGATAATAGAAAATGCTGCCGCATCAGTTGAAATGGAAGGCTATACCATTGACAGCAAAAGCAAAGAATGGTGTCAAAAATTACTGCGTAACGAAATCACAATGCAGGAATATATTTCACTCATCAAGAAAAAACAGGAGTTAAGGCTTAATGGCATACAATGACAATTCCATTAACAGAGATGTAATTTTAAACTATGCCCTTAGCACATACGGAACAGAACCCGAATATCCGTGGGAGAACAGTCCCGATAATGCGGTTCTGCGGAATATGATGTCGGGCAAATGGTACGCAATAATTATGTGTGTCAAAAGGCAGATTTTAGGGCTTGACGGCGATGGCTTTGTCGATGTGATGAATGTCAAGTGCGATCCGATTCTTGTCGGCTCGCTGAGAATGAAAAACGGATTTCTGCCAGCCTATCATATGAACAAGGACAAGTGGATAAGTATTCTGCTTGACGGCTCTGTGAGCAAGGAAGAAATCTTTCCGCTGATTGACGAAAGCTACAATCTTGTTATGCCAAAGGCTAAAAAACGCTCAAAAATCTGACATAATAATCAAGTCGGAAAATCGGTTTTACAATCGGTTTTCCGATTTTTTGTTGTTTGGGCATTAAATGTATGCAGAAAAGTTGTCTGAAATCTTGCAATGAACGCTTGCTTTTGCTATAATCGTAGTATGTATATGAAAATATGTGCCACGCAGAATGAACGGGGTATTAAATATGAAGTCAGATTTTAAGAAAATTTTTAGGAAAAGAATACTTCCGACCGTACTTGCGGTTCTTGCATTGTCGGTTTGTTCAATAACCGCCTTTGCGGTAGGAGAGGACGATCCGCAAACTCCCGATCCCCAGCCCGATCCCGTAGTGACGGAGTATGTTCCCGTTGAAACCGAACCGCAATACACAGAGCCGATTTATACCGAGCCTGTTTACACCGAAGCGCCTACGACCGAGTATGTTGAGCCCGAAACGGAAGAACCCACAACTGAGTATGTTCAGCCCGAAACGGAAGCTCAGAAACAGGAAGAAACGCAGTATCAGAATCAGTATGTTGAAACTCAGGCGACCGATTCAACGGAATTTCAGGCTCCGACAATCGCAAAAACAGTCAGCGAAAAAAAGTATTCCACAAGCTACACGGCGGGAATCGTTTCGTGGATTTGCGTAGGTCTTGGAGTAGTTGTAATTGCGGTTGTAATGATCAGCACAAAAGTCGGTGCAAGAAAAAGAATAAGGTAACAGCATTAAATGTGTAAAAATATGGATAATCTTAACATCGGCGGTGTTCCGCTGAAATCCCACGCAGTTCTCGCACCCATGGCGGGGGTAAGCGACAGGGCCTACCGTGAGCTTTGCGTAAGATTTGGTGCGGCATACTGCGTAAGCGAAATGGTCAGCTCAAAGGCGCTTTCTTTCAACAGCAAAAAGAGCGAAGAACTGATGGAAATTTCAGACTTGGAGCGTCCTTGCGGAATTCAGATTTTCGGTGATGACCCGAAATGTATGGCTGATGCCGCAAAGCACGCACTTGAAAACAAACCTGATATTATTGATATCAATATGGGATGCCCTGCTCCAAAGATAAGCTCAAACGGCAGCGGAAGTGCATTGATGAAAAATCCTCGGCTTTGCGGAGAAATTGTCAAGGCTGTGACAGCCGTTACCGACACCCCCGTAACCGTAAAAATCCGCAAGGGTTGGGATGATGACAGTGTAAATGCCGTTGAAGTTGCAAAAATCTGCGAATCGGCAGGTGCGGCGGCAATCACCGTTCACGGCAGAACAAGACAGCAATATTACAAGCCTCCCGTTGATTACGATATCATAAAGGCTGTAAGAGAATCCGTCAGCGTTCCCGTAATCGCAAACGGAGACATTGACAGTGCCGAAAGGGCAAAGGAGGTTATGGACATCACGGGCTGTGACCTTGTTATGATCGGTAGGGCAACGCTCGGAAATCCGTGGATTTTCTCGCAGATTAACGCATACCTTGAAAACCCGAATGTTAAAATTCACACTCCCGACCTTGAAGAAAGGCTCGGTGTAATGATTGAACATATCGGCAAAATGGTTGAGTACAAGGGTGAGCATATGGCAATGCTTCAGGCAAGAAAACTTGTAGTCGGCTATTTCAAAGGCATGAAGGGTGCGGCAGCCTTGAGAAATGAGGCAGGAAAAATTAAAACGCTTGATGATTTGTACGAATTAAGGCAAAAAGCCCTTTCGTTGCAATGACATAAATTCAAACAGGATACACAGTATCCTAAAATAAAAATATAAGGGGAATATAACAATGAGTGAAAAAACAAATATCGCTACTCTTGATTACCTCAACGAGTACGATCCCGCAATCGGTAACGCAATGACAGACGAGCTTAAAAGACAGCGCAGAAACCTTGAACTTATCGCAAGTGAAAACATCGTTTCTCCGGCAGTTATGGCTGCAATGGGCAGCTTGCTCACAAACAAATATGCCGAGGGTTATCCGGGAAAGAGATACTACGGCGGTTGTCAGTGCGTTGATGTAGTTGAAGAAATTGCCCGTCAGCGTGCGTGTGAGCTTTTCGGTGCCGAACACGCAAATGTTCAGCCTCACTCAGGCGCTCAGGCTAACACAGCGGTATATTTTGCAATGCTTAATCCCGGTGATACGGTAATGGGTATGAACCTTAACGAAGGCGGTCACCTTACACACGGTTCACCTGTTAATATTTCAGGTAAATACTTCAATTTTGTTCCATACGGTGTTGATCCCGAAACGCACAGAATTGATTATGATAAGGTTCTTGAAATTGCAAAGGAATGCAAGCCTAAGATGATTGTTGCAGGTGCGTCTGCTTACCCAAGAATCATTGATTTTGCAAAGCTCCGTGAGATTGCCGACGCAGTAGGCGCATATCTTATGGTTGATATGGCTCACATCGCAGGTCTTGTTGCCGCAGGCGTTCATCCGAACCCTGTTCCGTATTGTGAGTTTGTTACAACAACAACACACAAAACTCTCCGTGGTCCTCGTGGCGGTCTTATCCTCTGCCGTGAAGAATTTGCAAAGCAGATTGACAAGGCTATCTTCCCCGGTACACAGGGCGGTCCTCTCATGCATGTTATTGCCGCAAAGGCTGTTTGCTTCGGCGAGGCATTAAAGCCTGAGTTCAAGGAGTACGGCAAAAAGATTGTTTCTAACTGTAAGGCTCTTGCAGACGGACTTCTCAAAAGAGGCAACAAGCTTGTTTCAGGCGGTACTGACAACCATGTTCTTCTTATGGATCTCCGTGATACAGATGTAACCGGCAAGGAGCTTGAGGCTCGTCTTGACGATTGCTACATCACAGTAAATAAAAACACAATTCCGGGCGAACCCCGTTCACCGTTCGTAACAAGCGGTGTAAGAATCGGTACTGCCGCTGTTACTACAAGAGGTCTTAACGAGGAAGATATGGACAAGATTGCCGAGTACATCACCCTCGTTCTTAACGACTATGAGAACAGCAAGGAAAAGGTTAGAGCAGGTGTTGAAGAAATCTGCAAAAAATATCCGCTTTATGAGTAATCGTGAGTAATAAATTACTCAGAAAAAAGTAAAAATGAATAATTAAAAAGTCAGTCGGTTGGTATATTGCCAACCGACTGCTTTGCTGTTACAGTTTGTAATATTAAAATATATTATGCCCGAGCGGAAGTTTTTTTAAATTGAAAGTTGAAAATGGAAAATTGAAAATTGTGGTCGGGCAGACAGTTTGCAAAATGCAAATCATTGTCGCCCGACTGCTTTTTATATATAGAAGTTGTGTTTAAATGTAGGGGAGAACCTTGTTCTCCCGTTCGTGTGCATTGCACACGATGGCAGGCAATGCGTGCAATCGTGTATACCAAATTAAAACATAACATTCATTACATCAAAAAATATGTAGGCAAACAAAAAGACCGAAAAATTGCTTTTTCGACCTTAAATTAATTTTGATTATTCTGTTTTACTGTCAGAGGCGGTGGGGATTTCACCGTGTTTTTCTTCAAAATCCGCAATTTCATTTTTAATCAGATGAAGAAGATACCAATTCATTGACCTGTCATCATACTTTGCGACATACTCAAATTTACGCAACAAATCTTCATCAATGCGTAGTGACAAATGTTTTGGCTTTCCTTTCATAAAATTGCACCTCAAATGAACCTATTATGGGTTTATTATAAGTCCTTATTGTGCTATAATGTAAAAATGAACCCATAATGGGTTCATAAAAAGAGGGAGTGCTTTGTTTATGAAAATTGCGGTTATCGGTTCAAGGACGCTTACAGTCAGAAATCTTGAAAAATATATTCCGAAAGATACAACAGAAATCATTTCGGGAGGTGCAAATGGAATTGACAGATGTGCAAAGGAATTTGCGGTAAAAAACAATATCAGATACACGGAATTTCTTCCTGAATATAAAATACATGGAAGATATGCTCCGCTGAAACGCAATCTTGAAATCATTGACAATGCAGATTTTGTTTTGGCTTTCTGGGACGGAAAAAGCAGAGGTACTAAATTTGTTATAGATAATTGCAGAAAAATAAATAAACCGATAAGAGTGTTGATTAGCAAAGGATGTTTATAACATAATGTTATTGCCACATATTACATACTGTTTTCGTCACTCAAAAGTTATGCGTACAAACAAAAATGCATCGGAGCCTTGTTCGGGCGACCGATGCAATTCATTTATCATATTATTTTTTCAAAAGTTATACCATAGGAAACCACATCGGAACTACGGTATTGAAAATAAGGACAGAGCAGATTCCGCAGGTTAAGCCTAAAATCATACCGGCGATAACATCCGTGAGGTAGTGAACACGCAGATAAATTCTTGAAAACGCAATCAACATTGCAAGCATAAGAATCGGCATAAAGGTTATGACTTTGCAACGCATAAGAGCAACCCCGACCATTGCAAACGATGCCGTCGTGTGACCTGACGGAAACGAGTAGAATCTCGGTCTGTCAATAAGCTGTTCGTCATCATCAAGGGTGTGGCAAGGTCGCACACGCTTTACTATATGCTTGATAATAATCTCTCCCATAAGGTGAGCCCACGCAAGTCCGAACACAAAGTTTGCACCTGTTGCCCTCCAGTTGGAGTTTATAAGAAACGGCAGGCAGATTGCCCACCATACAATACCTGCATTGCCTGCACGAGATGCAGTAATCATTATTTTGTTTAGTGCCGGCTTATGAATTCGGGATATGTTATCAAGTACCCTGTTGTCAATGTTTTGAATTCTGCCAAACATAAACACAACTCCTGTTCGTAATATTTATCCTGTCTGTCGCAAAATATGCTTGCAAAACAGGCTGATTAAGCATTCTATCATTACTCATACAGGTTCATTATAACACATTAAAATTCATTTGAACAGATATTTTGCAAAAATTTTACTTAATTTTCAGATTCACCAAATGTGCAATTGACGGGATATTTGCCCCCTGTCCGCTTGATGTCGGACTCATGAGCGCACCCGTTGCCATAAACAGGATGTTTTGAACGAGTCCGTTTTGAAAATCGTCCATAATTTTTGAACAAAGAACCGATGCGGCGCATCCGCAGCCCGAACCGCCTGCATGAACATCCTGATTGGAGCGTTCAAAAATCATCAGTCCGCAATCGTTGTGTTGTTTCCTTATATTGATTCCGTCACGCTCAAGCAAATCATAAAGTGATTTACTGCCGACTTCGCCCAAATCACCCGTAATAATCATATCGTAATCCTCGGGCGATGTTTTGGTATCCTCAAGATAACATTCAAGGGTCTGAGCTGCCGCCGGAGCCATTGCCGCCCCCATGTTATTGGCGTCGCTTACACCGAGGTCAACTATTCTGCCGACTGTCGCTCTTGCAACGCAGATTCCTTTTTTAAGGCTTTTCAGAATACAGCTTCCCGCACCCGTAACCGTCCATTGTGCGGTTGGAGTGCGAACTCCGCCGTATTCAAGCGGAAAACGGTACTGCCGTTCCGCCGATGCAAAGTGTGACGAGGTGACACAGGCGGAAACTTTTGCCCCGCCGCTTTCAACGGCAGATGCCGCCATAATAAGACTTTGCGCCATTGTTGAACACGCTCCGTACTGCCCAAGATACGGGATTCCAAATTTCATAAGTCCAAAGCTTGATCCGATGCATTGGTTGAGCAAATCTCCTGCGAAAACGCAGTCAACCTCGTTTGCGTGTGTTTTTGAATGCTCCAGAGCTTTTTCAAGAGCTTCGCCCTGAAACATACTTTCCGCCTGCTCAAAGGTGTCACAGCCGTCATAGCTGTCGTAAATAATCTTGTCGAAATAGTTTTTAAGGGGACCTTCGGCTTCCTTTTTTCCGACAACCGACCCCCAGCCGGCAATAACAGGCTGGCTTTCAAAAGCAATTGTATATGCACCTGTTCGTTTTATCATACAAAAACTCCCTTCCGCTTTTATTATCTGCGAAAGGGAGTTTTTTATTATTATCGGAAGTTGTTTTGCTTAATTATTCTTCGCTTGATTCAGGTTCTGTAGGCGTCGGTTCGGGATCGGGTTTTGGCTGTGGCTCGGTTTTTGATTCCGAACTTGACTGGCTTGATGAACTGTGGCTCGATGAACTGTGGCTCGATGAGCTTGATGATGAACTGTTGCTTGAATGACTTGATGAAGAACTGCTTGAATATGACGGTTCACTGTATGATGACTGTGAACTTGATGAGCTTGAACTGCTGTCGTCATTCTTCGGAACTGTTTCATCCGGGATTACAACATCATCACCGTATTTTGCACGGGGATCATTGTTGGCATCAATGAAAACATATCCGTTTTCGGTATCATAAGTTGATGAACCGAGTGACTCGGAATCAATCTCCTTGCCGTCCTTGTAATAAACTCTCCAAGCCTTTACCGTGTAGCTTGAACTACCCTGATTCGTGAGCTTGTTACGAGTCATAATAAGGTCGTATGAATCCGATTTCCAACCCCAGAATGAAACATAAAGTGTGTTGTCAACAACCTTACACTCAAGGAACATCTGGTAATCTGTCGGATTAGAAAGTTTAAGGTCAAGGTTGCCGTAGTCGATTGTTGCGTCAAGACCTGTGGGAACATAGCTTGACGCCCACTTGTGACAATAACGCTCCTCAACCTTCATGTTGGCTCTGACAGCCGCATTGTAGATTGTTGAGCTTGACTGACAGATACCGCCGCCGATACCGATGTCGGACTTACCGTTTGAAATTACACCTGCCGGCTTGTAGCCGAGAGATTCAAGGTTTGAGTTGCCTGTGCATTTGTTGAATGACCAAGTTGCACCGGGTTCAATAACCGAACCGTTGCAGGCCTTGAGCGAAACACGCATATTTTCTGTTCCGTTTTCCGTATTGGTGGAAACGGTTTCATATGTTGAAAGAAGAACGATGTTTTTCTTCAAATCGTCAATCGTGATTTTTGCATCTGTTTTTTCAACATCGGCAATAATTCTGTATTCGCTTGCACCGCTTGCAAACACACCCTTAAACTGATTTGCAAGGTCTGTTTCGTTTACTTTCTGTCCCTGTGACGCCTCTGTATATTCAAAACGCTTTTTGGCATAGGGGTGGAACTTTGAAACTCTTGCGTTCTCAGCCCCTTTGTAATTTTTCTTTGCAACCTTCTTTGCTGCTTCATCAACACTTTCTGCGGTTACGGTAGCTGTTACCGTGTAACTCTTTTTGCCTGTTGAAGTTTCAACAGACGGATCGGTTGCTTCATTTTTGATTTCATTAAGTACAGACTCGATGTCATAAGTATATTTGAAATCCTTTTCGGTCACTTTACTGATGACTCCGTTTACATCAACCGAAATGTCAAGAGGCTTAATAAAGCTTTCTTCCTTTTCTTCAAGAGCTTTTTTTGCCTCGTCGTATGTTTTTCCCGAAATTGAAACACCCGAAACGGTTGTTCCGTCAGGAAACTTAAACTCACCGGCAATAGCCTCCTCAACGCTGTTGAACAGGTTTCCTCCGAAAATGCAGAAACCTGCCACACCGAGAGCTACTGCAACTGCGGCAACGGATGAAATGATGATTGCAAGCTTTTTCTTGCTTTTCTTTTCGCCTTTAGCCATACGACCGCCCGATGAATGTTTTCCTTTCTTGTTATCAGACTGTCTGTTGCCGTCGCAGTTGATGTCAACAAGATCTTCATCAACAACAAGAATATCGTCCATAAAATTCCTGTTCAAAAAAATTCACCTCATATATACCCAATAATTGCCCTTTGAAAACCTACTGCATTTGATTTTCAAAAAGGGAAACGCTTTTATTACTTTCTTTAATTACCCTATACTGAAATATATTACAGTACAGTTTTTATTTTACAATATAATTTCAAAAAAATAAAGTGTGAAAACACAAAATTTAGAAATTATTTTTATAGAAATTTAAGCTCTTTTTACCAAAAGATTTTAGCAATATTTCCGACTCGTATTCCGAGTGTGAATTTTTACCGCCTTAAAAGCTCGGAACAGTTGCCCCAATTAAAAAACACAAACGAAAATTTAATTATTTTTATTTAAAATTCAGATGAAATGCAAAAATAATCTATTGAAATACTTGCAGATTAAAAGTATAATAGTAAAAGCACCCCTGTGTGCAAAACCGTTTTCGGTTATTTTGAATTACGGAGAACTGATATGAAAATAATCATCTTCACAGCATCAACAGGCGGAGGGCATAAGAGAGCCGCTGCGGCTATTGAGGCAAAAATAAAAGCCGTCAGTCCCGACACGAAGGTCAAGGTTATTGACGCAATGAAGACAATCGGCAGGGTATATGATAAAACCGTTTGTGACGGCTATCATTTTATGGCAACGAAAATTCCAAAGGTTTACGGCAAATTCTATAAGATTACCGACAGAAGAACCCTTATGTACAAGGCTGTTATGCAGTCCAACACAATGATGTCGGCAAAGCTGCTTGACACAATCAATGAATACAAGCCCGACGCAATTATTATGTGTCATCCGTTTGTTACAACAATGATTTCAAAGCTTCGCCGTCAGCACAAGATTGATGTTAAGGCAATCAGCCTTATAACTGACTATGACGCACACAGAACATATATTGTTCCGTATGTTGACGCATATGTGCTTGCAGAGCCTGATATGGCGACAAAGCTTATTGATGAATACGGTGTTGACAAGAGCATAATATATCCGCTCGGCATTCCGATTTTTGACCGTTTTACAGAGCCTTTTGACAAAAAGGCGATTTGTGAGCGTGAAGGGCTTGATCCTAACAAGCCTACAATTCTGCTTATGGCAGGTTCTTTCGGTGTTACAAGCGTGCTGAGCTTCTACAAAGCTCTTGCGGAGCGAGCTCCCGAAATGCAGTTTATTGTCATCACCGGCAGAAACATCAAGCTTTTTGCAAACCTTGAAAAGGTAATTGAAGAAACGGGTATGCAGGACAACACAAAGCTTTTGTACTTTGTAAAAAATGTTGAGGATTATATGCACATCTCAGACCTTATTGTTACAAAGCCGGGCGGACTTACCGTTACCGAAAGCCTTGCCTGTTCGCTTCCCATGGCAATCTACAGCGCATTTCCGGGTCAGGAACGGGACAATGCGGAATTTTTACTCAACAAGGGTGCGGCAATTATGCTCCGAAAAAAGACAGGTGCAGATGATATCGTAAACCTTGTTAAAGACAAAGAAAAACTTGATGAGATGAAGGAAAAGTGCAGAGAGTTGCACCGCCCCGATTCGGCAGAAAAAATATTCAGACTGGCGCAAAAGCTTTGTAACGATTCCAAAGGAGGAAATGACAAATGATGAAAAAAGCACTCTCTGTTGCATTGTGTCTTCTTATGGCAGGCACGGTGCTTACTGCGTGTTCAAATCCCGATGAATTTTCGGACAGCGAAAACCTTTCGCTGAAATACACACGCTCCGACAAAACCGATGATACATTCAATTATGCCGACGGTGCAAAAACCGCCCCGTCATCATATGATACCTATTCCGCAAAAATAACCGATTTTGAACTCAGGCTTTTCAGAAACCGTCACAAAAGCGGTTCGTATGTATTTTGTCCCGCAAATGCGGTTCTTAATCTTGAGGCTATGGCTAACGGTGCGTCGGGCGATACTCAGGAAGAAATCACCAATGCACTTTGCAGCGGCGTGACGCTTGAAAATATGAACCAATGTGCGTCATATTTTGCAAGCCGTATTCAATCGGTCGCATCTTCGGACAAATCGCCCGAAAGCTCGCAAAGCTCGGAAAAAGATTCCGAAAAGAACAGCGACAAAAGCTTTGTAAAGCTTTGCAACTCGCTGATTTCAAATGACAATGCCGACATTATGACAGGCTTTTTGCAGACAACAAAGGACTATTATGATACCGATGTTCTGCGTTTCGATTTTGCAAGCAATGACGCTCTTAAAAAGCTTGACAAAAAATATGCCGATTTTACAAACAACGGTTCTGTTTTTGAAAATCTTGACACAAAGCAGAGTGTGATTTCACTTTCTGCGACAGATATCTGTGACAGATGGCTTAATCCTTATGCACAGACCGACATTGAAAAGGCTAAATTTAAGTCGGCTGACGGTGAAAAAGAAGTTACATATATGACCTCAAACGAAACATATATGAAGACAAACAAGGCGACTGCCGTTATGAAATATTTCTCGCAGACACCTCTCAAAATGATGGTTATTATGCCGAACGAAGGTGTTTCGCTTGATGATTACGCAACCGATTTTACGAGCCTTGAATACACAACATTGCTTGACAGCGTTGATGTGACCAAAACAGCCAAGGCCAAAATTCCTGAATTTTCAGTCAGCGGAGATAAGTCTGCAGAAAATATAACGCAGATTGTTGAAAAAAGCGGAATCAATTCATCATTCACGGCTGACCGTTCAAGATACAAGAATCTGAGCCGTTCAGATGATATTGCGTTCAGCGCAATGTATGACATCGCTCCGTCGCTTTCAATTAACGCAGGCGGTATCGGCGGAACACAGTCAAACGGCGACAAGGCAGAGCTTGAGAAAAGAACAAAAGAACTTTCAAAAACCGATGTGACGGTAGAATTTAATCGTCCGTTTATGTTTGTTATCCTCGACAACGAAAGTGACATTCCGCTGTATATGGGAACATATGCAGGCTGATTTCGTCAGCAGTGAAGAGCGAAAAGTGAATAGTTAAAAGTTATGGTCGGCGGTGTGCCACCGCTGTCTGTTCGAGAAGATAGTTAGATAAATGAATTGCATCAGATGCCCGAGAAAGGTTCTGATGCAATTTTTATTATATTAAATTTTCGGATTGTTCGTAGGTGCGTTCATCGGACTTGAAAATGAAAAAACGGTATGATATAATAAATCGTATATATGTAACAACGGTGTTGCGGGCGAAATATGCGCTGACCGACACACCTAAACATAAATTTCGGAGGGATATTATTATGGCTGAAAAAACTGTCCGTACACGATATGCACCAAGCCCTACAGGTTTTATGCATGTCGGCAATCTGCGTACTGCTCTTTATGAGTACCTCGTTGCAAAATCACAAAACGGCAAATTTATTCTCAGAATTGAAGACACCGACCGTGA
>ERZ894212.9-NODE-9-length-55010-cov-13.138259_pt1 | contig 55010 bp, 62 predicted proteins | sample MGYA00380289_ERZ894212 | MGnify/ENA primary metagenome ERZ894212 (study PRJEB32331, sample SAMN06328481) | human gut metagenome | biome: human gut microbiome; feature: stool | host: Homo sapiens | collected 2013-05-02 ... | reverse complement strand
TATTACGGCGAGGGATTAAATGGCCTGTTGTCTGCACGTCATTTTGACATGCAGGGAATTGTAAACGGAATTGATTATACGACTTACAATCCACAGACCGATTCCAAGATTTACATGAATTATGATGCGTCCAGTTTCCGGAAAAAGAAGTATGTGAACAAAGAACGGCTGCAGGAAGAACTTGGTCTGGAAGTAGATAAGAAGAAATACATGATCGGACTCATTTCCCGTCTGACCGATCAAAAGGGGCTGGATCTGATCAATGCCGTCATGGACGGACTGGTAGATGAATTTACCCAGCTGGTAGTCATCGGAACCGGGGAACCACAGTATGAGAATATGTTCCGGCACTACGCATGGAAATATCCGAACCGGGTTTCTGCAAATATCTGTTACTCTGATGATCTGGCACACAAGCTTTATGCGGCAGCGGATGCGTTCTTAATGCCTTCCCGCTTTGAGCCGTGTGGTCTGACACAGATGATTTCTTTCCGGTATGGAACCGTCCCGATTGTAAGAGAAACCGGAGGATTAAAAGACACGGTTCAGGCTTACAATGAATATGATAACAGTGGAGATGGATTCTCCTTTACAAATTACAACGCTGACGAAATGCTGCAGGTGATTAATTATTCCAAGCATATTTTCTATGACCGCAAGCGCCAGTGGAACCAGATGGTAGACCGTGGAATGGCAAATGATTTTTCATGGAATGCGTCAAAATTCCGCTATGAGGGACTGTATAATTATCTTCTCGGTGAATAAAACAGAAAATAATTCATAAGATAAGAACGGATACATTTGTATCCGTTCTTATTTTTATGAATGGCAAAGGTGAAAAACAATGGGAGATACCAAAAAAGAAAATGATAACATTATTGAATTCGGACAGGCAATTTTACATGCAGACCGGAGAAATACAACCATTTATCTGTTATCAATTATCGGGGAAATCGAAGGACACGAATGTCTTCCGTCAACTTCAAAAACGACAAAATATGAACATGTCCTGCCACGTCTGGCAGCGATTGAGGACGATGAGAGTGTAAATGGCGTTTTGTTATTGCTCAATACCATGGGTGGAGATGTGGAGAGCGGACTTGCGATTGCGGAAATGGTCGCGTCGCTTTCGAAACCTACCGTTTCTTTAGTGCTTGGTGGGAGCCATTCCATCGGTGTTCCGCTGGCCGTTTCCACAGATTATTCTTTTATTGTTCCGAGCGGAACCATGGTGATCCATCCGGTACGGATGAGTGGAACCGTGATCGGGGCAAAACAGACATATGATTACTTTAAACAGATGCAGGATCGGATTGCCGGATTCGTGGCTTCCCATTGTCACGTTTCGGAGGAACGGATGACAGAAATGATGATGAATACGCAGATGCTGACCAAGGATCTCGGCACGATTCTTGTCGGGAAACAGGCAGTGTCTGAAGGCATTATTGATGCTGTCGGGGGAATTTCGGATGCATTTGCAAAGCTGTATCAGCTGATAGGGGAAAATAGTTAAAAATAATTAAAAAAGCTGATGGGTGACATTCTGGTGTAAATATGATAAAATAAAAAGAGTTTTGTATGAAGGAGTGTGTCCAATGGCTGCGGGAAACCGTAAATCATCAAATAAAAGAAAAACACAGACAAAAAAAGAGCGTATGGCGGAAATGGAGAAAGCACAGGCATTTCGCGTGGAAGTAACGTTGTGGATTGTTGTTGCAGCTGCGCTGCTGCTTTTTATCAGTAATCTGGGATTCGGAGGAGCCGTTGGCAAAACCGTCAGCGGCTTTCTTTTTGGTATGTTCGGACTTATGGCATATGTTCTTCCGGTGCTGCTTCTTGTGGGCAGTTTTTTTGCGGTATCGAATCGTGGAAATAAGCTGGCAGCCGTAAAATTGATTGCGGCAATTGTATTTTTGGTCTTTTTGTGTACATTTATGGGACTGGCCATGAATGGAAACGACCAGGTCCATCCACTTGACGCATATACATATTGTGCAGAACGGCATACCGGTGGCGGCATCATCGGCGGATGTCTGGCTTATTACATGTGTCAGGCATTTGGACTGATCGGGTCTTTTATTATTGACATTATCGTGCTGATCGTCTGTATGGTACTGATTACAGAGCGTTCGGCATTGCGTGGAATGCAAAAAGGCGGCAAAAAGGTCTATGAATCCGCAAAGGAAAGCAATGAAAAGTATCGGGAATACAGGGAATACCGTGCACAGGAGCGGAAAGAACGCCGCATGGATCATAAAGTGTCCGGAGTATCCATCGATACACGGATTGAAGAAAAAGGCAAAAAAAATAAAAAGAGAAAATCGGATGAAATGGGAGAACTGTCGGCACCTGCATTTGATATGATGCCGGATACCACAGTATCTCCGATGCCGAAAAAAATTTCTTCTCCGGCACCAGTGGCGGTTTTAGAAGAACCCGCGGCAGAAATACAGCCGGAGATTTCGGGGGATTTTATGCCGGATACTTTTCCACCAGAACCGTCGCAGGCGGCACCGGTTCCGGAACATATTGCAGGATTGGCACCGGCCAAAGACGTATCAAAGCCGGCAGAAAAAACACAAAAAAAGAAAAACGAACAGGAAATCCAAAACGAAGTACAGAAAGTAGCACAGGAAATGGAGACGTCGGGTTTTGAACACAAACCGGACAAAGCATATGTTTTTCCATCCATAGATCTGTTGAAAAAGGGAGAAGGGAAAAAGTCTGCCAATACTGAACATCAGTTGCGGGAAACTGCGGATAAGCTGCAGCAGACTTTAAAGAACTTCGGGGTCAATGTCACCGTTACCAACATCAGCTGCGGACCGGCAGTGACAAGATATGAAATTCAGCCGGAAATGGGTGTGAAGGTGAGCAAGATTGTCGGGCTGACTGACGATATCAAACTCAATCTGGCAGCTGCGGATATCCGTATCGAGGCGCCGATTCCGGGAAAAGCAGCGGTAGGAATTGAAGTTCCGAACAAAGAAAATGTTATGGTTGCTTTCCGTGACCTGATCGAATCGCCGGAATTTCAGACGGCAAAGTCCAAGATCAGTTTTGCAGTTGGAAAAGATATTTCCGGGAAAACAAAAGTAACCGATATTGCAAAGATGCCACATCTGCTGATCGCCGGTGCAACCGGCTCGGGTAAATCCGTCTGCATCAATACGATTATCATGAGTATTTTATATAAGGCGAGACCGGATGAAGTAAAGCTGATCATGATTGATCCGAAAGTAGTAGAGTTAAGTGTCTACAACGGAATTCCGCACCTGATGATTCCGGTTGTAACCGATCCGAAAAAAGCATCCGGTGCTTTGCACTGGGCAGTTGCGGAAATGACGGAACGATATGAAAAATTTGCGGAGGCAAATGTGCGTGAAATCAATGGATACAACGCAAAGGTAGATTCCATTGAAGTACCGGAAGGGCAGGAGCGCCCGCAAAAGATGCCACAGATTGTGATCATTGTGGACGAGCTTGCAGATCTTATGATGGTAGCTTCCAATGACGTGGAAGAGGCCATCTGCCGACTGGCACAGCTGGCACGAGCGGCGGGGATTCATCTGGTGATTGCAACCCAGCGTCCATCGGTGAATGTCATCACCGGTCTGATCAAAGCAAATATGCCGAGCCGGATTGCATTTTCGGTGACTTCGGGTACGGATTCCCGAACGATTCTGGATATGAATGGCGCAGAAAAGCTTCTTGGAAAAGGAGATATGCTGTTCCACCCGCAGGGGGCACCGAAACCGATTCGTGTACAGGGAGCATTTGTTTCCGATAAAGAAGTTTCCGATGTTGTGGAATTTATCAAAGAACAAAATGAAACGGCATCGTATAACGAAGAAATTGTACAGAAAGTGGACAGTATGCAGGCATCATCTGGCGGTACCACCGTGTCTATCTCCGATGCGGATGCACAGGATGACGGCAGGGATGCATATTTTGATGAAGCAGCACAGATTATCGTAGATAAGGAAAAAGCATCCATAGGTATGCTGCAGAGATATTTAAAAGTGGGATTCAACCGTGCTGCCCGTATTATGGACCAGTTGGAAGAAGCTGGTATCGTTGGACCGGAGGAAGGAACGAAACCGCGGAAAGTTCTGATGACTTCCGAAGAATTACAGGCAGTAAAAGAGGATTTATAAAAAACATTTCAGGAGGAGAAAATTATGAAGACTGATATTCAAATTGCACAGGAAGCAACATTGCAGCCAATCAAAGAGGTAGCCACAACAATTGGAATTGAAGAAGAAGATCTGGAATTGTACGGAAAGTACAAAGCGAAGATTTCCGATGAACTGATTGCACGAAGCCACAACAATCCGGACGGAAAACTGATTCTGGTGACCGCCATCAATCCAACACCAGCAGGAGAAGGAAAAACGACAGTCACCGTGGGATTGGGTCAGGCATTTGCAAAACTTGGGAAAAAAGCAATGATTGCGTTGCGTGAGCCTTCCCTTGGACCATGTTTCGGAATTAAAGGCGGTGCCGCAGGTGGCGGATATTCCCAGGTTGTTCCGATGGAGGATTTAAATCTTCATTTTACAGGGGATTTTCATGCAATTACTTCTGCAAATAATCTGCTGGCAGCTCTTTTGGACAACCATATCCAGCAGGGAAATACGCTTGGGATTGATCCAAGACAAGTGGTATGGAAACGCTGTCTGGATATGAATGACCGTGTCCTTCGTAATGTGGTTGTGGGACTTGGAAATAAAATGGACGGAATGGTGCGTGAGGATCATTTCGTAATCACGGTAGCATCCGAAATTATGGCGATTTTATGCCTTGCCGAAGATATGAAAGATTTAAAGAGACGTCTGGGACGGATTATCGTGGCATATACGTTTGACGGCAAGCCGGTAACTGCAGAAGATCTGCAAGCAGTCGGATCTATGGCAGCTCTGTTAAAAGATGCGTTAAAGCCGAATCTGATCCAGACACTGGAGCATACACCGGCGCTCGTTCACGGAGGACCATTTGCCAATATCGCACATGGATGTAACAGCGTGCGTGCTACCACAACTGCTTTAAAACTTGCCGATTATGTAATTACCGAGGCAGGATTCGGTGCGGATTTAGGTGCGGAAAAATTCTTTGATATCAAGTGCCGGAAGGCAGGGCTTCATCCGGATGCAGTGGTACTCGTTGCGACGATCCGTGCATTAAAATATAATGGCGGAGTTCCGAAGGATGAATTATCCAATGAAAACCTTGAGGCATTAAAGAAAGGAATTGTCAATCTGGAGAAACATATTGAAAACCTTCAGAAATTCGGTGTGCCGGTCGTTGTCACATTGAATGCATTTGTTTCGGATACAGAGGCAGAAACCGCTTATGTAGAACAGTTCTGCAAAGAGCATGACTGTGAATTTGCTCTGGCAAAAGTATGGGAAAAAGGCGGAGAGGGCGGAATTGCTCTGGCAAACAAAATTCTCGAGACACTTGAAAAGAAAGAAAGCCATTTCCATACACTCTACAGTGATGATCTTGGACTGAAAGAAAAGATCGAGACTGTTGCAAAAGAAATTTACGGTGCCGATGGAGTTACCTATTCTCCGGCAGCGGAGCGGGAACTGAAACGAATTACGGATCTGGGTATGGCAAACTTCCCGGTATGTATGGCAAAGACACAGTATTCCCTGTCGGATGATGCGAAGAAACTCGGAAGACCGACCGGGTTTAAGATCAATGTCCGGGAAGTATATGTTTCTGCCGGTGCCGGCTTTGTCGTTGCTGTCAACGGTTCGATCATGACGCTTCCGGGTCTGCCAAAGAAACCGGCAGCTTACGGAATTGATGTCAATGATGACGGTGTAATCACAGGATTGTTCTAAGGAGATAAGGACATGGCAAAGATCATAGATGGAAAGAAGATTTCAGCGGAAATCAAAGAAGAATTAAAGACAGAAGTTGCAGCATATGCGGCACAGGGGAAAAAATGTGCACTTGCTGTCATTCAGGTGGGCGCAGATCCGGCATCCAGCGTATATGTCAGAAATAAAAAGAAAGCCTGTGCATATATTGGAATAGAGTCGCTTTCGTATGAACTTCCGGAAGAAACCACGGAAGAGGAACTGCTTGCATTGATTCAGAAACTGAATGACAATCCAGATGTTCATGGAATTCTGTGCCAGCTTCCACTCCCGAAACATATCTGCGAAGATCATGTGATCCAGGCAATTGATCCGCAAAAAGATGTCGATGGTTTTCACCCGCAGAATGTCGGTGCACTTGTGGTTGGGAAAAAAGGATTTGTCTCCTGCACGCCCGCCGGTATTATCCAGCTGTTAAAACGCAGCAATATTGAAATTGCCGGAAAGCACTGTGTGGTAATCGGAAGAAGCAACATTGTCGGAAAACCGATGGCGCTTCTGATGCTTCGGGAAAATGCAACGGTTACGATCTGTCATTCACGGACCGAAAATCTCAAAGAAATCTGCAAAGAGGCGGATATTCTGATTGTGGCCATTGGAAAACCACGTTATATCGGTGCCGATTATATCAAAGAAGGAGCGGTTGTCATCGATGTCGGAATTCACAGAAATGAAGAAAATAAGCTGTGCGGGGATGTCCGTTTCGAAGAGGCAGAGCAGATCGCTTCTTATATTACACCGGTTCCGGGTGGTGTTGGACCGATGACAATTGCGATGCTCATGCATAACTGTGTAGATGCCATGAAACTTTATTCATAAAACAGATAGGGGATAGATGATGAAGTGTATTTATTGCGGTGAGGAATTAAAAGAGGGGAGTCTGTACTGTCCAAAATGCGGGAAAGCCGTACAGATTGTGCCGGACTACAATATTTACGATGATGATTATCTGAATCAGGTTCTTACGGAAGAATCCCAAAAGATTTCCGGTTCGGGACCGGACAGAAATAAAAAACCGGCACCTGCAGAGACAAAACATACGGGGAAAAAACACCTCGACCCACGCCAGAAAAAAATTATCTTCCTGGTTCTCGGAATCGTATGCGTGCTTATTTTTGCCCTGTTAATTCTTGGAGCAGCAATACGTTCCAATCATGCCAATTCCTTCGATTACCAGGTGGGACTGGCAGAGAAAGCACAAAAAGCCGGAGATACCAAAAATGCAATTGCCTGCTATGAAAATGCATTGGCATTGGATAAAAACAGTATTGAAGTCCGGCTGGCTCTGGCAGAACTGTATACCGAAGAAAACGATTATGATTCGGCACTTGTTTTATATCAGGAAGTGATCCGTGCGGACAGGAAAAATCGTCAGGCATGCAAAGGACTGATTGCCATTTATGAGAAGCAGAACAATACCGATGCCATACTTTCTCTCTCCGAGGCTGTGGATGACAGTCTGAAAGATCTTTTCGCCGATTATCAGGTAGAGGGACCACAGTTCAGTTTAAAGAGCGGAAGTTTTGAAAATGCCCAGATACTACAGATGCTTTCCACAAAAGGCTATGAAATTTATTATACGGTAGACGGGTCAGATCCAAAAGAACGCGGATTGCGATACACAGAACCTGTGAAACTGGATGAAAATAATAAAACCTATACCGTAAAAGCGGTATGTAAAAACGAAAAGGGAATTTACAGTGAAGTAACAGAGGCAAGCTATAAAATTTTAATCCCGGCACCGGATGAACCGATTGTTTCCCCGGACGGTGGGGATTTTGGTATGGAAACTTCTGTAACGGTTACCGTTCCCGATGGATGCAGTGCTTACTATACCTGGGATGGAAGTACGCCGACTGCTGCCAGCCAGCGTTATACGCAGCCGATCAAAGTTCCGGAAGGAAACAATATTCTTTCGGTTGTGATTATTGATCATACGACAAAATTATGTTCGGATGTATACAGGGGAAATTTTATTTATTATTCACAGGACTATACAGCAGAAGATGATATAGATGATCCTGCAGACAATGCAGAAGAATAAAATAATATAGAAATTGTTAAAAATCAAACAGGGAGTGTGATTGCCGATGCTTTATAACTGCATGGACATATCAACACTCCCTGTTGTGGAAGAGGTGGTTTAATCTTCCAGAAATTCAATCTCATCTTTTGCCATATGGCTGATTCTTGCAAGGGGATACACATCAAATCCCTGAGAAACCAGTTTTTCATGTCCCGGCTGAAATGCTTTTTCGATCAGGACACCTACACCTGCAATGGTAGCGTGCGCTTTGCGGATCAGACGGATGGCTCCGGTAGCTGCTTCTCCGTTTGCCAGAAAATCATCAATGATCAGGACATGATCTTTTTCTGAGACAAATTTAGAAGAAAGCGTCAGTTCATAACTTGTTCCTTTGGTAAAGGAAGTGACCTCTGTCTGGAACAGATTGTCGTTTAAAATCTTAGAAGGCTGTTTTTTTAAGATAATCATAGGAAGCCCCATGCACATAGCTGTCATAAGAGCCGGAGCAATGCCGGAACTTTCAATGGTTGCAACCTTTGTGATGCCCTGATCTTTGAAGTGTTCCGCAAAAGCTTCCCCGATGTGCTGCATCAGTACCGGATCTACCTGATGATTGATAAAACTGTCTACTTTTAAGATATCTTCATTGACAGCAATTCCATCTTTTTTAATTCTTTCCTGTAATTCTTTCAATTTCGTTACCTCTCTTGTATTTGTTGATTACAGTATATCATTTTTTACTACAAATTTACAGAGAAATATAGTAAAATAACAACATGAAAATAACAATTATCTGCGTAGGCAAAATAAAGGAAAAATTTTATACGGAAGCCGTCAGGGAATATTCCAAACGGCTCAGCCGCTACTGTACGTTATCCATTACGGAGGTGGCGGATGAAAAGACAAAAGAACAGGCAAGCGAAACCGAAATTGCCATGGTCAAAGACCGGGAAGGGGAGCGTATTTTAAAATCCATCCGCCCGGACGGCTATGTGATTGCGCTGGCGATCGATGGAAAACAGCCAGATTCGATAGAACTTTCCCGTGAAATTGAAAAACTCGGGCTTGGCGGAGTCAGCCATATTTATTTTGTAATCGGAGGATCTCTTGGATTATCCGACAAGGTTCTTAAGCGGGCAGATGCACGACTCAGCTTTTCGAAGATGACATTCCCCCATCAGCTGATGCGTGTGATTCTGCTGGAACAGATTTATCGTTCTTACCGTATCATGCATCACGAACCATATCATAAATAAAGAAGAAAGGATCATTTGGTATGCAAAAAGCAATACGTCTGGTTACCCGGTTTTTAGCCAAATGCCAGAAAGACAAAATAAATGCTTATTCCGCACAGATCGCTTTTTTTATTATTTTATCTATCATTCCGTTTCTTATGGTGTTTTCTTCCATGCTTCAATATACCAGTATCACGGAGGATATGGTATTTGAAATCATAGAAAGAGTCATGCCGCAGTATGTTGCTCCGTTTCTGGTTACCCTTGTAAAAGAAATCTATACAAGATCCATGGGAATCATTTCGGTCACGGCAATTATTGCCATATGGTCTGCCGCAAAAGGCATTCAGTATATGGCAGATGGTCTGAATGCGGTTCACGAATTAAAAGAGACAAGAAACTGGTTTGTACTCCGATTCTGGGCGGTTATTTATACCATTGTTTTTCTGGTTGCGATTGTATTTACGCTTGTTGTGCTGGTTTTTGGAAACAGTCTGCGGCATTTAGCGGCAGATTATCTTCCGTTTATTGCACATCTCGTAAAAATAATAATCAAATTCCGGGGGCTTATCATGTTACTTCTTCTGATCCTGTTTTTTGACGTGATTTTTACCGCACTTCCGAATACAAAGCTTACCTTTAAAAGCCAGCTTCCTGGAGCCACGGCATGTGCAGCTGCATGGTATGTTTTTTCCTTCGGGCTTTCCATCTATGTTGATTATTTTAATGGATTTTCCATGTATGGAAGCCTGACAACCATTGCCCTGATCATGCTCTGGCTGTATTTTTGTATGTATATTATGATGATGACCGTAGAATTTAATGTATTTTTGGAAGCGTACCGAAACGGATCCCTGAATTTAGAGACATAGGACGGGTTCGCTTTTCATATAGTGAAGTATGAAAAGCCATTCGAATCAAACCAGACACAAAATAAAACAGGAGCATCTCGTAGAACAAATGGAACTGCCAAAAGACATTTTCCTGGGGATGCCGCTTCTTTCCATGGAGGGAAACCGTACACTTTGTATCGTTAACCACCGTGGAATTATAAAATACTGTCCGGAGGTGATCGGAATTGCAACACAATCCTATCATATCCGGATCGTCGGAAGGAGTCTGTCCATCCGTAAATATTCGGCGGATCTTATCGAAATTTCCGGATATATGCAGGAGATCACATTTCTGCCATGATAGAAAGGTTTCTTCGATTCGTCAATGGCAGTCTTTTGGTTTGTGTATGCGGAAGCAACATTTCCCGTTTTTTAAATTTATGTGCACGTCACGAAATTATGTTCTGGAAGATACAGCCGGATTCTCCAACGCAGGTTTCTTTTTATATCCGGTTGCAGGATCTGTATGAACTGCGTCCATATCTGCGGAAAACAAAAACGAGAATCCACATCAGAAAAAGGATCGGCTTTCCGTTTTTCTGGCAGAAATACCGCGCAAGAAAACTTGGAATTTTTGTCCTTTTGTGTGTCATGGCAGGAGTCTGGGTGCTCAGTACGAGAATCTGGAGAATTGAAATCAAAGGGAATTCCTCTCTGGGAGAAGACGCCATTCTGGAATATTTAAGTGCACACAACGTTACCTATGGCATGCCGGCAAAGGAAATCGACAATGATGCACTGGAGCTGTCCCTGCGTCAGGACTTGGAACCGGTGATCTGGGCAAGTGTATACGAAACGGGAACCCGGCTGGTTGTACAGATACAGGAGAAAATTTCTTCTCACGAGGAAACGAAAGAAGCAGAGGGCACCTGTATGGATCTGGCGGCATCTGCGGATGCTACGATTGCATCGGTCATTACAAGGAGCGGGCTTGCCAAAGTGAAAAAGGGTGATAAAGTGAAAAAAGGCGATGTGCTGGTCTGTGGACGGCAGGAAATTCTGGATGATAACGGGGAAGTGCGGGAATACTATTATAAAAGCGCCGATGCCGACGTATATGGATATACGATGCATCCCTATGAGGACTGGATTTCTTCCAAAATGACTGAAAAAAAAGAAACCGGTAATAAACACAAACGATATTTTCTACAGGTTCTGAATTGGCGCCTGGTAACTCCGGCTTTGCATGCGGAGTATGCATCGGAGCGTTCTGTAACGGATACCCGGCAGTTTTGCCTGCAGGACAGTTTTTATCTTCCGGTTTATTTTGGAGAAATCACAACGTCTGAGCTGCAGGAAAAGACCGTTATGCTGACAAAAGAACAGGTAAAACAGCTTGCTTTGACACATTTTTCACAATTTCTTTCGGAATTGGAAGAAAATGGGGTGCGAATTGTCGACAAAAATGTTATGATTGAACAGATAGATAAAAACTATCATATCTATGGTCAGGTAAAGGGGTGTGAAAAAATCACAACTTTAGTACCAACCGAAAGGAAACGAGAGGAACCTGTAAATGAGTCTGAATGAAGTATCGCTCCGGATACCAACGGAACATATGGCAAATGTCTTCGGACAGTTTGATGCCAATATCAAAAAAATAGAAAGAACACTGGGTGTAACGGTTGTTGTACGCGATGATCAGTTGAAAATTATCGGTACTTCATCTGCCGCAAGCGGCGCACAGGAAGTGTTTGAACAGTTGTATGAGCTTGCAAAACGGGGAAATGTTATCAGCGAACAGAATGTAAACTACGCACTTGCTCTTTTGCAGGAACACAAAGGGTCTGAGATGGTAGAGATGGATAAAGATGTGATCTGTCATACCATACAGGGAAAACCGGTAAAGCCTAAAACACTCGGGCAGAAGGATTATGTAGATAATATCCGTAAAAAAATGATTGTTTTCGGGATGGGCCCTGCCGGAACCGGAAAAACATATCTGGCCATGGCCATGGCGATCACTGCGTTTAAGAATGAAGAAGTGGGACGCATCATTCTGACACGTCCGGCAATTGAAGCGGGAGAAAAACTCGGATTTCTTCCGGGAGATCTGCAGAGCAAAGTAGATCCGTATCTGCGCCCTTTATACGATGCCCTGTATCAGATTATGGGTGCGGAGTCATTTCAGAAAAATATGGAAAAAGGTCTGATTGAGGTTGCACCGCTGGCTTATATGCGTGGACGGACACTCGACAACGCATTTATTATTCTGGATGAGGCACAGAACACCACACCGGCACAGATGAAAATGTTTCTGACACGTATCGGCTTCGGCTCGAAAGCTGTGATTACCGGAGATGCCACGCAAAAAGATCTGGCCCCGGGAAGTAAATCCGGGCTGGATGTAGCACTTCGGGTTTTGAAAAATGTGGAAGAAATCGGAATCTGTAAATTAACAAGCAAAGATGTCGTCAGACATCCTCTGGTACAAAAGATTGTACAGGCTTATGATGATTATGAGTCCAGACAGAGCAGCCGGAGTGCGCGTAAGTCTGCCAGACAGGAGAAAAAATGAAACCCAAAGAGACAATAAACCTCTATCGCGTCATATCGCTTCTGGTGATCGCGCTTGTCACTTTTGGAGTGATGGGCGGGTTATGTGCCAAAAGCCACCTGTATCCGGATGAATGGCTCAGTATGTTTTTCCTGACCCTGATTTTTCTTCTGGTCTGCATGTTTGAACTGGAATATGAACGAAAGCAGAAAGGAATATCGGCAAACACACAGACAACCTTTATCCGTCTTTCCGTTACATATACGGTCAGTGGGGGATTGATCTATGCGATCAGTTATCTTCCGGAATTTTACCGTCCGGTGATGATCCCGGTGATTTTGCTCACCGCAGTGTCAAATTCCATGGTGGCGGTGTCTTTTGGATTGTTTTTCGATCTGGTGCTGGCACTGACTGTCGGGGGAAGTTTTTATGCCCTCGCTGCTTATATGATGCTTACAATGCTTGCTGCTGTACTGGCACAGGCATTAAAAGAAAAAAAATACCGTATGGGTGTATCCCTTCTGACTTTCTTTTTCAGTCTGATGATTCCGGAACTGTTTTCCTATTTATCAACGAAAGAAATGCAGAAATATTCGCTGCTTTATGCTTTTGGAACAGCATTCCTGACTTTTCTGACAGCAGCTTTTCTGTTTCACCGGCTGCTTCATGAAGCGGATCAGGAAATTGAAAACCATCTGCTGGATATCGTGTCCGAGGATTATTCGGAAGTAAAAGCCCTCAAGGATTTTTCCATGGTGGAATACCGCCACGCAGTGAAAGTTTCAGACATTGCCTGCCGCTGTGCAAAAGAAGTGGGATACCGGGCGAACTTATGTCTTGCCGGCGGTTTTTATTACCGTATGGGGCGCTGGATCGGGGAGCCATATATCAAAAATGCGGTCAATAAGGCAGAATCCTTATGTTTTCCGGCGGAGCTGATCTCCATTCTGGCAGAATACTATGGAGAAGAGCAGCTTCCATCTTCACCGGAATCCGCTCTGGTGCACATGGTGGATGCGGTTGTGATCCGTCTGGAAGCGATGGAACAAAATGTGGGACAAAGTGTCTGGAACCGTGATATTGTAATTTATCAGACCGTGAATGATTTTTCCTCAAGTGAAATTTATGACCATTCCGGAATGAGTATGAACCAGTTTTTAAAGATTCGTGAATTTCTTGCAAAGGAGGAATTACTTCGTTGAGTTTTTATTTAGAAGAAACATGTAACATACCGTTTGATTTTGCATATGCTAAGCTTGCAGAGGATGTGATTGCCTTTTGTCTGTCCCATGAGAATTTTCCTTATGAAGCAGAAGTCAATCTGACACTTACAGACAATGAAGAAATCCATCGGATCAATCTGGAATACCGCCAGATCGACCGTCCGACGGATGTTCTTTCTTTCCCGATGCTTTCTTATGAGAAAGCCGGAGATTTTTCTTTTCTGGAAGAGGAGAGTGAAGATGATTTTAATCCGGATACGGGAGAAGTCATGCTTGGAGATATTATTATATCGGTCGATAAAGTGTTAGAACAGGCACAAAGTTACGGACACAGTCCGAAGCGTGAATTTGCATTTCTGATTGTACACAGCATGCTTCATCTGTTTGGTTATGACCACATTGATCCGAAAGATGCGGCCATCATGGAACCCAAACAAAAACAGATACTCGAAGAGATGCATATCGTAAGAGATTAAAGAATGGATGTGTTTTATGAAAAAGAGATGGAAAGTGATAGGCATTGTCTGTGCGATTGCCATTTTATCCGCCGGATGCAAAAGTAAAGAATCGGAAGCTCCCACACCTTCATCCACACAGGATGTACCTGCAGAAACTGCCGAAACAGAATATCAGCCGGAACCGGTGGAAACCCACGAAGGAGAAGTCCGAAGTTTCTATACGGGAGAGTGGATGGATGAAAAAAAAGCAAAGAATCGTCCGGTTGCCGTCATGACAGAAAACACACACGTAACCCTTCCACAGTATGGAATCGGAAATGCGGATATTATCTATGAATGTCCGGTGGAAGGCGGCATTACCCGGCTGATGACAATTTATCAGGATTATGCTTCCCTCAAAAAAGTGGGAAATGTGCGAAGCTGTCGTCTGTATTACGTATACTTTGCCAAAGAATTTGAGGCGGTTTATTTTCATGCAGGCGAAAGTAAATATGCACTTGATGTTTTAAATAGTTCATTCATTGATAATGTGGATGGAATTACGGGAAAAGGCGGAGCCTTTTATTACCGGGACAATAGCCGCAGGGCACCGCATAATCTGTATACAACCGGAGAAAATTTAGCCTCTGCCATGAAGACATACGGGTATGATACAAAGCTTCCGGAAAATTATACATCTCATTATCGTTTTACAACAGAAGATTCCCAAAATCTGCTGGATCAGGGAGAAGTTGCAAAAAAAGTATCCTTATACTATGTTGACGCGAAGCCCTGGTTTGTATACAATGAAACGGATGGCCTGTATTACCGCTATGAATTTAGTGATAAACAGATTGACGGTTCTACCGGAGAACAGCTTGCTGTGAAAAATATTATTTTACAGAATTGTTACAGCAGCCTGAAAGATTCCAAAAACGGAACTTTAGATATCGACTATCTTTCCGGTGGATCAGGAATGTACATCACAAACGGAAAAGCTGTCCCGATTACATGGAAAAGAGCATCCGCAAATGATATTACACATTATTATACACAGGATGGTCAGGAAATTATTTTAAATCCCGGAAAGACATGGGTAGAGATCGTCGAAAACAGCCGTGCATCCCAAAATAAAATCAGCGCGGAATAAAAGAAACAAAAGCATTGAGGTTAGAAGATGGGTAAATCAAAGAATAACGGAACAAATTTTCTGGTTCAGGGATCAATTCTTGCGGTCGCGTCAATTATAAGCAGAATCATCGGACTGGTGTATCGTATTCCATTGAACAATATTCTGGGCGATGTAGGAATCAGTTATTATGCATGTGCATTTGACGTGTACAACGTAATTTTGATTATTTCATCCTACAGTCTGCCACAGGCAGTGTCAAAGACGGTTTCCGCAAAAGCGGCCAAAGGGCGGTACCGGTCGGTATATCAGGTATTAAAAGGTGCACTTCTTTTTGCCCTGGTATCGGGAATTGTGGCATCGCTTGTTGTATTTTTCGGAGCAGAATTTTTTACCGGAACACTCTTAAAAACACCATACAGTGTGTTTGCACTTAAAATCTTAGGACCGGCACTGGTTGTTGTTGCGGTTCTTGGCGTTTTGCGTGGATTTTTCCAGGGACTTGGCACGATGATGCCAAGTGCCATTTCACAGATCATTGAACAGATTGTTAATGCCATCATCAGTGTATGGGCAGCTTATGTTCTGTATCGCTACGGAACAAGGATCGGAGCGGTTCTCGGTGATGCCGAACATTACGGGCCTGCATACGGTGCAGCCGGAGGCACATTGGGAACGAACCTTGGATCTGTCGCTGCGCTGATTTTTGTACTTTTCGTATTTTTTGCTTATATGCATGTCTTTAAGCGAAGAATGAGACGGGAAAAAGGCGTTAAGGTAGAGCCATTTGCCTATACCATGAAGATCCTCATTATCACAATTGTTCCGGTTCTTTTAAGTACAACTGTTTACAATATCAGCAGTATCATTGACCAGAGTATTTTCAAAAATGTTGCGTTATTGCAGGGATACTCTGAAAACAAGATTGATGTATGGTGGGGCGTTTTTTCCGGAAAATATAAACTGCTGATCAATGTTCCGATTTCCATTGCCTCCGCGATGGCTGCCTCTTGCGTGCCGACACTGACGATGTCCTTTGCACAGAAAGATATGAAAAAAGTCAGGGAACAGATCAATTCTGCCATGCGTTTTATCATGGTGATTTCTTTCCCTTGTGCCATAGGACTTGCTGTATTGGGAGAGCCGATCTGTCGTCTGCTTTTCCCGGGAACGGCACAGACGGCACCTATGGCAGGTACCATGATGTGGGTTGGGGCAATGGCGGTTGTGTTTTATGCAATGTCTACGCTTTCAAACGGACTGCTGCAGGGCATTGACCGGTTAAAGATTCCGGTTATCAATGCAGCGGTTTCGCTTGTCGCTCATGTGATCGTACTGATTATACTGATGCTGTTTTTCCGCATGAATATCTATGCGGTCATTATCGCAAATATGTTCTTTGCGTTTTTAATGTGTATTATGAATGCGCTGGCAATACGAAAATACAGCGGCTATCATCAGGAAATTCACAAAACATTTATTGTGCCGGGAATTTCCTCGGCTATTATGGGAATTATTACCTATATCGTCTATCATGGCAGCTATGCGGTCTTAAAAATCAATGCGGTATCTGCCATGCTTGCAATTCTTGCAGCGGTTATCGTATATGCAGTTGTCTTACTGTTACTGCACGGACTGACCGAAGAGGAGATTAAAAAATTCCCGAAAGGAACTCTGATTGTCCGGGTTGCAAAAAAATTACATTTATTAAAGTAAATGGTATAAAACGGAAATAAAATGCAGATGCTACTGTTAGAAGGTGATGATATGAATCAAAAAACAGGCATCTGCATTCTTCTTTGTCTGGTTCTGCTGCTGGTCTTTGGCATCTGGTATCAGAAAAGAGGTGTAGAAAATACAAAAAATACCCAAGAACAATATGCATCCGAAACAGAGCACACCGTTTTGACCGGAACTCCTTACAAAGAAACGGAAAATGCCTATATTATCCGTACACAGGACAGCCGGCTGGTTGTTTTTTTACCGGATGGAAAAACCGTATATATGGAAACCGGGATTCGAAGTGAGAATTTAAGTCAAAAACTGCAGAAACAGGCGGAAAATGGCATTGGATTTGCAGATGAAGAGAGCCTTTTTGACTTTTTGGAAAGCTATTCGAGTTGAATATTTTATACCCATATGATAAAATATTTAACTGGTTTAACAGATAAAATGACAGGTGGACTATGGATAAGAAAAAATCAAAACAACAGGATGTGCTCGTGATTGGCGCCGGAGCTTCCGGCATGATGACCGCAATTACGGCCGCAAGACGTGGATTGTCCGTTACCGTCTTAGAACATATGGATAAGCCGGGGAAAAAAATTCTGGCAACCGGAAACGGAAAATGTAATTTTACAAATCTTAAGATGTCTCCCCGGTGTTATTACGGAGACCACGGACTGGTACAGGAAATTTTAAAGCAGTTTACAGTGGAAGATACCCTTGCGTTTTTCCGGGAGATCGGCATCTGGCCAAAAGAAAAGAACGGATATGTATACCCAAACTCCGGACAGGCTTCTTCCGTTGCGGATGCGCTGTCCGCGGAAATGAAACGAAGCGGAGTTTCCCTGGTCACTTCCTGTGACATCCGGCAGCTTTGTGAGACAAAATACGGATTTGAGGTACGGACATCCATGGGAACGTATTGTTCCCACAATCTTGTTTTTGCAACAGGTCTTCGTGCTGCACCGAAATCCGGAAGCGATGGATCCATGATTTCGCTGATAAAATCGTTTGGGCACCGGTTTGTGCCGATTTTGCCGGCACTGTGTGGATTTGAGGCAGAAGGAATGGAATTTTCCAAAGTATCCGGAGTCCGCACGGACGCACTCCTGTCTTTGTACATAGATGGGCAAAAATGCGAACAGGAACGGGGAGAACTGCAGCTTGCAGATTACGGAATTTCCGGTATTCCGGTATTTCAGGTCAGCAGTCCGGCCTCGAAAGCACTGTATCAGAAAAAACAGGCAGAGCTTACCATTAATTTTCTGCCGGATTTTTCCGAAGATATGCTTACGCAGGAACTGCAGCGCAGATTTTCACGGGATGCCGGGATACAGGATGCCGCAGAATCACTTCGTGGGCTTTTAAACCATAAACTGATTCCGGTTATACTTAAGGCAGCAGGCATTCCGGTTCATGAACACACGGAACGGATTTCCCAAAAGCAGACCGAAACGCTCTGCAGACAGATACAGACATTTCCTGTCCGCTTAAAAAAGGTAAGGGATTTTTCTGCTGCACAGGTGTGCACTGGGGGAATCCACACAGAAGAAATCCACACAGATACGCTGGAATCACGGATTGTCCCGGGCATCTATTTCGTTGGTGAACTTTTGGATGTCGATGGAATCTGTGGGGGATATAATTTGCAATGGGCATGGTCCAGCGGACATGTCGCAGGAAGTAAAGTAGGTTCATAATGATTAAAATCAATCAGTTAAAGCTTCCAGTAGGACATTCCCAAAAAGATCTGGAAGATAAAATCAGAAAAACACTTCGTATTCCATCGAAAGAAACATTTCATTACGAGGTGATGCGGCGTTCCCTCGATGCACGGAAAAAGCCGTCATTGTTTTATGTATATTGCATCTATGTAACGATCCGTCAGGAAAACAGCATCGTAAAAAAACTGCATCAGCCTTCCGTCAGCCTTGTGACAGAAACCGGTTACCGTTTTTCGGAAATGGGGCATGAGCGTTTAAACCGGCGTCCGGTGATTGTGGGAGCCGGTCCCTGTGGTCTTTTTGCAGCCTGGCAGTTGACACTTGCAGGATATGCGCCGCTTATTTTAGAGCGTGGAAAACAGGTAGAAGACCGCAGTGCGGACGTTGAACGCTTCTGGGAAACCGGTATTCTGCAGCCGGATTCCAATGTACAGTTTGGAGAAGGTGGGGCAGGAACCTTTTCCGATGGAAAATTAAACACGGTGGTGAAGGATCCGTCCGGAAGAAACCGTTATGTACTGGAAACATTCGTGAAATTCGGAGCGCCATCGGAGATTCTTTATGATGCAAAACCACATATCGGAACCGATATTCTGGCGAAGGTGATCAAAAATATGAGGGATTACCTGATCAAACACGGCGCGGAGTTTCGTTTTCAGACCTGTTTAAAAGACATTCAGATAAAAGAAAATGCACTGCATGCACTTGTGACGGAGGATGATACGGTGATTCCTGCCGATGTTGCCATTCTTGCACTTGGACACAGTGCAAGGGATACCTTTACGATGCTGCACCGGCACCAGCTTCCAATGGAAGCCAAAAATTTTGCCGTGGGATTCCGCGTGGAACATCCCCAGCAGATGATCAATGATGCCATGTACGGAAACGGAAAAAGAAACGCCCTACGGCTTCCTGCCGCACCCTATAAGGTGACGTCCAATTTTCCAAACGGACGCGGGGTATATTCCTTTTGCATGTGTCCGGGCGGTTATGTCGTAAATGCTTCCTCCATGAAGGAAAAAACCTGTGTCAATGGTATGAGTTATTCGGGCAGAAGTGGGAAAAACGCAAATTCTGCCATTATTGTTTCGGTTTCCCCTGCCGATTACGGAGCACAGGATCCACTTGATGGCATGCACTTTCAGGAAACACTCGAACATAAAACTTATCAGCTGGGAAACGGAAAGATTCCGCAGCAGCTGTTTGGCGATTACCGGCAGAATATCGCAAGCCAAGGATATGGAGATTTTAATTCCCAGACAAAAGGGCAGACCCGCTTTGCAAATCTAAGAGGTCTGATGACAGAGGACATGGAACATTCCTTTTTGCTTGGAATGGAACATTTTTCAAACATTATTCCGCAGTTTGACCGGTCTGATGCGATTCTTTCCGGCATGGAAACACGCACCTCATCTCCGGTGCGGATCATGCGGGATACAAATGGAGAGAGCCGTGTGCACGGAATTTATCCGGGTGGAGAAGGCGCAGGATATGCGGGAGGCATTATGTCGGCAGCGATGGACGGTCTGCGTCTGGCTGATGATGTGATGAAACGTTATCATCCGGTTTATTAGAAAGAGAGAAAAAAGTGAAACAAGAAGTAACACCAATGATGCAGCATTATCTGCAGACAAAAGAAGAATACAAAGACTGTATCCTGTTTTACCGTCTGGGTGATTTTTATGAAATGTTTTTCGAGGATGCCAAAACAGTTTCAAAGGAACTCGAACTGACGCTGACAGGAAAAAGCTGTGGACTGGAAGAACGGGCACCGATGTGCGGGGTTCCGTTTCATGCCGCAGACGGATATATCAACCGGCTGGTCAAAAAAGGATACAAAGTAGCAATCTGTGAACAGGTGGAAGATCCGAAACTGGCAAAAGGAATTGTCAAACGGGAAGTCATCCGTGTAGTCACTCCGGGAACAAACATTGATATGCAGTCGTTAGACGAGGCAAAAAACAATTATCTCATGTGTATCGTATATATCGGGGATAAATACGGCATTGCGACGACCGACGTTACGACCGGAGATTTCTTTGTAACGGAAGTGGACAGTGAACGAAAACTGTTGGACGAGCTGAATCGTTTCAGTCCGACAGAAATCATCTGCAACGAGCCATTTTATATGAGCGGGGTAGATATCGATGATATGAAGGAGCGCATGGGAATTGCGGTATCCGCTCTGGATTCCTGGTATTTCGGGGATGATCTGGCAAAGGAAACGCTGTTGTCCCATTTTCATGTACAGAGTCTGGAAGGGCTGGGACTGATGGATTACGACTGTGGTGTGATTGCCTCCGCGGCATTACTGAAATATCTGTATGAAACACAAAAGAACACCCTTTCTAATATTCTGGAACTCCGTCCGTATTCCATCGGGAAATATATGATCATTGACAGTTCTTCCCGGAGAAATCTCGAACTGGTAGAGACCATGCGGGAAAAACAAAAGCGTGGTTCCCTGCTCTGGGTACTGGATAAGACAAAGACGGCAATGGGTGCCAGACTTCTGCGCTCTTACGTGGAACAGCCGCTGATCGACAAAACAGAGATATTAAAACGGCAGGAACTGATTACAAATTTAAATGATCAGGAGATCACCCGGGAAGAATTGCGGGAATATTTAGGACCAATATATGATCTGGAACGTCTGATTACCAGAATTACATACCAGACCGCCAATCCGCGGGATATGATTGCTTTTTGCAATTCTTTAGAAATGCTGCCTCCGATTAAAACACTGCTTGAGGATTTAAAGGGAGAGCTTGCCACCGGAATCCGGGAACATTTTGACTGTCTGGAAGATCTGTGTGCACTTTTGAAGTCTTCCATCAACGATGATCCTCCGATTTCCGTACGTGACGGCAACATCATAAAAACCGGATACAATGAGGAAGTGGACCGGCTGCGGAACGCATCAACGGATGGAAAGAAATGGCTGGCAGACTTAGAGGGCAAAGAACGCGAAAAGACTGGAATTAAGAACCTGCGTATCAAATACAACAAAGTGTTTGGATATTATCTGGAAGTGACCAATTCCTTTAAGGATCAGGTGCCGGATTACTATGTGAGAAAGCAGACACTGACCAATGCCGAGCGCTATATTACGCCGGAATTAAAAGAACTCGAAGATACGATTCTCGGTTCCCAGGATCGTCTGGTCGAATTAGAATACGATCTGTTCCGCCAGATCCGGGATACCATCGCGGATAATGTTGCACGTATTCAGGCAACCGCACGGGCAGTGGCGCAGATTGATGTGTTTGTTTCCCTGGCACTTGTGGCAGGACAGAATAATTACTGCAAACCAAAGATCAACGAATCCGGCGTGATTGATATCAAAGGCGGCCGTCATCCGGTTGTCGAAAAAATGATTGTCAATGATATGTTTATAGACAATGACACGTATCTGGACAATCACAATAACCGGATTTCCATCATTACCGGTCCGAATATGGCAGGAAAATCTACCTATATGCGCCAGAGCGCACTGATCGTTCTGATGGCACAGATTGGAAGCTTTGTTCCGGCAGAATCTGCCAACATTGGAATTGTGGACCGGATTTTCACGCGTGTCGGGGCTTCAGATGATCTGGCAAGCGGGCAGAGTACCTTTATGGTAGAAATGAATGAAGTGGCAAATATTCTCCGCAATGCCACGGCGAATTCCCTTCTGATTCTGGATGAAATCGGACGCGGAACCAGTACCTTCGACGGACTCAGCATTGCCTGGGCGGTTGTCGAATATATCAGCAATCCAAAATTACTGGGAGCAAAAACACTGTTTGCCACACATTATCATGAACTGACGGAACTGGAAGGAAAATTAAACAGTGTCAATAATTACTGTATTGCGGTCAAGGAAAAAGGTGACGACATCGTCTTTTTGCGCAAGATTGTAAAGGGCGGCGCAGACAAAAGTTATGGAATACAGGTTGCTAAACTGGCAGGGATTCCGGAACTTGTGATTAACCGTGCAAAAGACATTGTCAACCAGCTTTCTGCAAACGATATTACGGAAACGGTGAAAAATATATCCGTGGAAGGACAGGCCTCCGGCAAAAAGAAAAAACCGCATCTCGATGAGGTGGATCTGACACAGATGTCATTGTTTGACACCGTAAAAGATGACGATATCATTCAGGAACTGCGGGACGTGGATATCAGCCACATGACCCCGATGGATGCACTCAATAAACTGTATGAACTTCAGAACAAAGTTAAAAACCGCTGGTAGGATATAAAAAAGGAAAAACGAATGAGCAAAATTGCGTTATTAAGTCAGGAGACAATTGATAAGATTGCAGCAGGAGAGGTCGTGGAACGCCCGAGCTCTGTGGTAAAGGAGCTTGTGGAAAACGCCATTGATGCAGGGGCATCCGCCATTACCGTGGAGATCAAAGAAGGGGGCATTTCTCTGATCCGCATCACGGACAATGGATGCGGAATTCCAAAAGAAGAAGTTCCACTGGCCTTTTTGCGGCATTCAACCAGCAAAATCCGCAGTGCAGAAGATCTGATGTGTGTACATTCTTTAGGATTCCGTGGGGAAGCACTCTCTAGCATTGCTGCTGTTTCCAGAGTGGAAATGATCACCAAACCAGCCGATGCCCTGACCGGCACCCGGTACGTGATCGAAGGCTCAAAAGAAATTGCAGACGAAGAAATCGGTGCTCCCGATGGTACAACATTTCTGGTCCGGGATCTGTTTTACAATACCCCTGCCAGACGCAAATTTTTAAAAACGGCACAGACAGAGGGCACCTACATCAGTGACATGCTGGAAAAACTTGCCCTGTCCCATCCGGATATTTCTTTTAAATATATCAACAACAACCAGACAAGGCTGCACACTTCCGGAAATGGGAAAAAACGGGATCTCATTTACCATATTTACGGACGTGAGATTGCGGCGGCTCTGTTAGAGGTAAACTACAAGGGAGAATATTTCTCCCTTTCCGGCTATATTGGAAAACCTGTGATTAACCGCGGAAACCGGAATTACGAAAACTATTTTATCAATGGACGCTACATCAAAAGTTCTCTGCTTTCCAGATCGATAGAAGAGGCTTATCATAATTTCCTGATGCAGCACCAGTATCCGTTTACAGTTTTGTATTTCACATTTCCGGAGGATACCCTAGATGTGAATGTGCATCCGACAAAAATGGAACTGCGGTTTGGACACAATCAGGAAATTTACAAAGAATTGTGTGATGTTCTCTTCGGACTGCTTTCCCATAAGGAACTGATTCCGGAAGTCCCGGTAGATGAAGCAGAACATAAAAAAAAGAATCTTCCCCCGGCATACAAAGAACCGATTCCGGAACCATTTGAAAAGCGCAGAATCAATGAAATCCGACAGCAGCATCACCAGCCTCCGATTCCGGAAAAACCGGTTTCTCCTGTGGCTTCGCCTGTGCCATCAAAAAAAACACCGGCATTTGAGCCGTATGTGCCACAGCATCCGGATAAAACCATGGTGCGGGAATCCTTTGACCCGTTTCCAAAGCGGGAGGAATCCGTCCCTCCTGCAGATCTTTGCAGAAAACAACCGGCTGGCGAACAGATGACCCTTGCCGCTGCTTCACCGGAATTTTTAACGGATGATGCCCGCAAAAAGCACCGGATCATCGGGCAGTTGTTTCAAACCTACTGGCTGATCGAATACGAGGATAAATTGTATATTATGGATCAGCATGCGGCACATGAAAAGGTACTTTTTGAACGGATGATGGCAAAATTAAAAGAAAAAGAATTTACATCCCAGGCAGTCAGCCCGCCCATTGTGCTGAGTCTGGATGCCCATGAGCAGGAAATGTTAGAGACGTATCTGCCGGAAATCAAAAAATTCGGGTATGAGATCGAAAATTTCGGTGGCAGAGAATATATGATCTCTGCAGTACCGGATAATCTGTACCATATTGACATGAAAGATCTGTTTATCGAAATGCTTGATGATTTTTCCAACCTGACCGGACGGCAGACGCCGGAACTGATACTGGAAAAAGTAGCCACCATGTCCTGCAAGGCAGCGGTAAAGGGAAATCATAGACTGAGCCTGCCGGAAGTGGATGCACTCATGACGGAATTACTGACGCTGGAAAATCCGTTTTGCTGTCCGCATGGAAGGCCGACCATCATTTCCATGTCAAAATACGAAATAGAGAAAAAATTTAAGAGGATTGTTTCATGAAACCACTTGTCATTCTTGCAGGTCCCACAGCCGTCGGGAAAACCGCTTTATCAATAAAACTTGCAAAAAAAATAAACGGCGCCGTTATTTCCGCGGATTCGATGCAGGTATATAAACACATGGATATCGGTTCTGCAAAAGTCATGCCGGAAGAGATGAAAGGGATACCCCATTATCTGATCGATGTGTTAGAGCCATCCGAAGAGTTTAATATTGTCCGTTTTCAGCAGATGGCAAAAGAGGCCCTGCAGCAGATCTATGCTGCAGGACAAATCCCGATTATCGCCGGCGGAACCGGATTTTACATCCAGTCACTGTTGTACGACATAGACTTTTCCAAAGAGGAATCCGATACGGCATACCGTACAGAACTTACGGCATTTGCAAAAGAATACGGGGCGCATGCCCTGCATGAAAAATTAAAAGAAATTGATCCGGTTTCTTATGAAACCATTCATGAAAATAATATCAAACGGGTCATCCGTGCACTGGAATTTTACCATCAGAATCATACGCCGATTTCCGCACACAACGAAAAAGAACATCAGAAAACATCTCCGTATCGTTTTGCATATTTTGTACTGACGGACGAACGGGAAAAATTATACCGGCGCATTGATCAGCGCGTGGACTTAATGATGGAGCAGGGACTTCTTACAGAAGTAAAAACGCTGTATGATATGGGATGCCGCAAAGATATGGTTTCCATGCAGGGACTGGGATACAAAGAAATTTTAGATTATCTGGACGGCAGCTGCTCCCTTGAGGAAGCGGTGTATGTGATCAAACGGGAAACCAGACATTTTGCGAAACGGCAGCTTACCTGGTTTCGCCGGGAAAAGGATGTCATCTGGCTGGACAAATCCGAATTCAATGACCGGGAAGATCAGATGTTACAGAAAATGACGGATGTTTTACACGAGAAAGGAATCATACAATGAATCAGTTACTGGAAGAAAAATATAAAGAACTTGGAATTTCCGAGAAAGTTTATGCATTTGGCGAAAAAATCGAACAGGAATTAAAAGAGCGTTTTGAAAAGATTGATGCAAATGCGGAATACAATCAGATGAAAGTCATTGCAGCCATGCAGAAAAACCGTGTGAGTGTAGAATGTTTTAATATTTCGAGCGGATACGGATATAATGATATGGGAAGAGATACTTTAGAGCGGGTATATGCAGACTGTTTTGGCGGGGAAGATGCGCTGGTCCGTCCACAGATCACCTGTGGAACCCATGCACTTGCGCTCGCTCTGATGTCCAATCTGCGTCCGGGCGATGAGCTTCTTTCTCCGGTCGGAAAACCGTACGACACTCTGGAAGAAGTAATTGGCATCCGCCCATCCAAAGGTTCCCTTGCCGAATACGGAATCACTTATTCCCAGGTGGATCTGCTGCCGGACGGTTCATTTGATTACGATGGAATCCGGAATGCAATCCATGAAAACACCCGCCTGGTAACCATCCAGCGCTCTAAGGGATACCAGACACGTCCAACGCTGTCGGTCGAGCGGATTGGGGAACTGATCACATTTATCAAAAATATCAAACCGGATGTCATCTGTATGGTTGACAATTGTTACGGAGAGTTTGTGGAAGACCGGGAGCCACTTGCAGTGGGAGCGGATATGATGGTCGGTTCTCTGATTAAAAACCCGGGAGGCGGCCTTGCTCCGATTGGCGGATACATTGTCGGTAAAAAGGAATGTGTGGAAAATGCGGCATATCGCCTGACTTCCCCTGGACTCGGAAAAGAAGTAGGAGCTTCGCTTGGTGTGATCCAGTCCTTTTATCAGGGCCTCTTTCTTGCACCGACCGTTGTAAGCGGTGCCTTAAAGGGAGCCATTTTTGCGGCAGATATTTATGAAAAACTGGGGTATAAAGTGGTTCCGGACAGTACAGAAAGCCGCCATGACATTATTCAGGCTGTGGAATTTCAAAACCGGGATGCCATGATTGCTTTCTGTGAAGGAATTCAGGCTGCTGCACCGGTAGACAGCTATGTCACTCCGGAGCCATGGGCAATGCCTGGTTATGACTGTGACGTTATTATGGCAGCAGGTGCATTCGTACAGGGTTCTTCCATCGAACTTTCCGCAGATGGCCCGGTGAAACCGCCATATGCCGTTTATTTTCAGGGGGGTCTGACATGGTACCATGCGAAGCTTGGAATTCTCATGTCTTTACAGAAACTTTATGAACGTAACCTTGTTAATATAGATGAACTGTGCTAAAATAATATGAGTTTTCATGTGGCTTCGGAAAAGTAGAAAGGAACCTGTTTTGAGTCACATTTCAATGAAAAACCTGCCGGAATCGGAACGGCCTTACGAACGTTTTCAGATTCTTGGAGCAGAGGCGCTGTCGGATGCAGAGCTTCTTGCAATTATATTAAAGACAGGAACAAAGGATTATACGGCTTTGGATCTTGCGCGTGATCTTTTGTCGGAGTGTCAGGGAAATCTTTTGAATCTGTATGAAATCGGATATGAACAGCTTTTAGAACGCAGGGGCATTGGCCCGGTCAAGGCAACACAGCTGAAAGCAATTGCGGAGCTTTCCAAGCGCATTGCCAGAACCGGACGCGGATATCATTTATCCATGAACTGTCCGTCTTCCATCGCCGATTATTATATGGAAGAACTCCGGCACCGCAGGGAAGAGGCCTTTATGGCAGCTTTCTTTGATTCCAAATGCAAATTTTTAGGAGACAGTGTGATCGCAACCGGGAGCATCAGTTATGCATATGTTTCTCCCATGGAACTGTTTCGCAAAGCACTGCTTCGAAATGCTGTTATGATCGTTATCCTGCACAATCATCCGAGTGGAGACCCAACTCCAAGCACAGAAGACAAAAAGCTTACCGAACAGATTCGGGCAGGCGCCTCGGTGTTGGGATTAACCCTTGCTGATCATATCGTAATCGGAGATCAGCAGTATTTCAGTTTTCGCGAAAATAAATTGTTATAACACAAGAAAAGGGAGAAGACAATGAGTAACAATATTTATGGTATTGACTTCGGTACATGTAATTTTAAAGTATTCAGTAAATCCAGTGGAAAAGTGATATCTGAAAAAAACACCATTGCCATTATCAACAAAACGCAGATTTATGCGTATGGTGATGATGCCTATGCAATGTATGAAAAAGCACCGGAAAGCATCAACGTTACGTTTCCGGTTTCTACGGGAGTGATCGCAGATTACAATTTTCTGCAGACCATGATTTTTGATTATATTGAGAAAAAATTAAAAGGAAGAGTAAAGAATGCAGAATTTCTTGTCGCAGTACCGACAGACATTACCGATGTAGAAAAACGTGCATTCTTTGAACTTTTTTATAAAAGCAAATTTCGTCCGAAAAACGTTATGCTCTGTGAAAAACCACTTGCAGATGCCGTTGGACTTGGAATTGATGTAAATCAGCCTACCGGAGTCATGGTCGTGGATATGGGAGCAGACACGATCGAAATTTCTGTGATTTCTCTCGGAGGACTTGTACTCAGTGATCTGATGCATTTCGGGTCCAATCGTCTCGATGAGTCTATCATCAGCTATATCCGCAGGGAATTTAACCTTGTGATCGGAAAGAAAACCGCCAAAGCATTAAAAGAAGAGCTTGGAAGCGGACTTCCGGGAAGACAGGAAACGATGACCGTTGTTGGTCTGGATGTCGTAAGCGGTCTTCCGGTGGAACGTGAAATTACCGCAGAGGTTGTCTATGAAGCAATCAAAGCAAATCTTGAATCGATCTGTTCGTCTATCAAACTGATTCTGGAGAAAACACCACCGGAACTTGCCAGGGATATTATCTATGCAGGTATTTATATCACAGGCGGCGGATCAAAAATCAAAGATCTTGACCAGTTGTTTACACAGATTACAAATATTAAAGTAAATACCTGTGAGAATCCGGAAGAGAGCGCAGTCCGCGGTCTTTCAAAGATTGCTACGGACTCCAAATATAAACGGATTCCATTCAGCATGAAAAATACTACGTTAAAGTAAGAAACAAGGATTCGAGGATTTTATGAAAAAATTTCGCAGTTTTCGCAATAAGAAAAAGCATCTTTCAAGTAAATATATTTTGCTGATCCTTACCGGCGTGTGTATTGTTGCTCTGTTTACGAGTCTGGTATTTAATCTTTCCGGAGGTCCTTTAAATTCAGTTGCCGGATATGTATTTGTTCCGATGCAGAAGGGAATCAACAATGCCGGTTCCTGGATTTCAGGAAAAGCAAATGACTTTCAAACACTTGGAGAAGTTTTAAAAGAAAACAAAAAGCTTCAAAATCAGGTAGACGATCTGACCAATCAGTTAAACGTCACAAAGCTCGAACAATACGAACTGGACAATTACCGGGAACTTCTGGATCTGGACGATAAATATTCCGGATATCAGAAGGTCGCAGCAAATGTGATCGCCATGGACGGAACCAACTGGTTTTCAAGTTTTACGATTGACAAAGGTTCCAAAGAAGGCATCAAAAAAGGCATGAACGTCATTGCCGGAAGCGGTCTGGTCGGAATCGTCACAGACGTCGGTCCGAATTTTGCCAAGGTGCGAAGCATCATCGATGATTCCAGTAATGTAAGTTCCATGGTTCTGACCACAAAAGATAATTTCAATGTCGGTGGCAGCTTAAAGTCCATGAATCAGGATAAAGTGTTACCATTTACAGAACTCCGGGATGAAGATGATAAGGTAAAGGTCGGCGATCCGGTCGTGACTTCCTATGTGTCGGATCAGTATCAGGAAGGAATTCTGATTGGATACATTGCCTCCATTGAAAAAAATGCAAATAACCTGACAAAATCGGGAACCATTACGCCGGTCGTTGATTTCCAGCATCTGCGGGAGGTGCTTGTCATTACGACACTCAAAGACACCGGAGAAAAGGAACTGTCTTCCCAGAAGGCATCCGATACTCAGACAGAAACACAGGACAATACCGAAACACAAAAATCACAGGAGTAGGAAATGCGTAGAAAAATTGTGCTTTTTATTATTATAGCAATCTGTTTTCTCTTACAGACAACCGTTTTTCGAGCTTTGACATTTGCCAATATCGGTCCGAATCTGCTGATTATTGTGGTGTCTTCTTTTGGACTCATGCGTGGGAAAAAAGAAGGGCTGTGGGTTGGATTCTTTTGTGGATTGCTTATCGACATATTTTTTGGGTTTTATCTCGGAGGATATGCTTTACTTTATATGTACATCGGTTACATTAACGGATTGTTCAAAAAAAGATTTTACCCGGATGATATTAAGCTTCCGATGATTCTGATCGGCTCGAGTGATATCGTAAATAACCTGATGATCTATATCGTTATGTTTTTTATGCGCAGCCGGTTTTCTTTCTGGTATTATTTTACATCCGTCATACTGCCGGAATTTGTTTATACCATGGTGATAACCATCTTTTTGTATTTTATTCTTCTCAAGATTAATCAGAAACTTGAGGAACACGAAAAAAGGAGAGCTATAAAATTTGAGTTATGATATCAAAGATTTTCTGAAGAAATTTTTCAGTTCGCGCCTTTTTGTGCTTGCTGCGGTATTTATCGTATTTTTCGGAATTATCCTTGCAAGAATCTTTACCCTTCAGGTCGTCAACGGAAAGTCTTATCAGGAAAACTTTTCTTTAAAGATTCAGATGAAGCAGCCGATCAATGCGGCACGTGGAAATATATATGACAAAAACGGAAAGCTTCTGGCTTACAATGAACTTGCATATTCCATTTCCATCAATGACAGTACAACCTATTCAAGCACAAAAGAAAAAAACAAGGCTGTCAATGCAGAACTTGCAGAGATTCTTACGGTTTTAAAGAATAATGGTGAAACGCTGAATAATGATTTCAAAATTGACCGGAAAAAAGACGGTACATACAGCTTTAATGTATCCGGTTCCTCGCTGAACCGTTTTCGCGCAGATGTTTTCGGAAAAAGTTCTGCCGATGATCTCGAATACGACAAAGATACCGGAATCGATGAGGCAAATGCAACCGCAGAACAGATTATGGAATATCTGATGGGAAAAGATAACTTTGGCATCAGTTCGAAATACGATGGGGATCTGGCATACCGTATCGTCGTTGTCCGTTATGCCATGCTTGGAAACCGCTTCGCAAGATACAAAGAAGTAAAAATCGCAACCGATGTTTCGGACAAGACCGTTGCCTACGTGAATGAGCATATGGACACACTGAGCGGAATTTCGGTCAACGAAGATATGATCCGGAAATACAACTACAGTGAATATTTTTCATCGATCATCGGATACACCGGACCGATTTCGGAATCGGAGTATACGGCACTGCACAAAAAGAATAAAGATTATACCCAGAATGACACCGTCGGAAAAGCCGGGCTGGAGCAGTATTACGAGACCTATCTGCGTGGGAAAAACGGAGAGCAGAAATTTTATATTGATAATGTAGGAAGAATTTCCGAAATTATCAGCAGCACCGATTCCGTAGCCGGAGATGACCTGTATCTGAGTATCGACGCAGATCTGCAGAAAGCTACCTATCTGGCATTGCAGAATGAGATTGCGGCGATTGTGTATTCCAATATCAAATCGGGCGAAATTCCGATCAACGATGTGTATACAGCCCTGATTGGCAACAGCGTCATCAACACAGAACACTTTTCAAAAGCGAAAGCCTCTGACACCGAAAAAAATGTGTTAAGTGTTTTTAAATCCCGACAGAAGACAACGCTTGGAAAAATAAAACAGGAACTGACCAGTTCACCGGAAGCGTTGAATACAATGTCCGATGAAGTGCTGGATGAATTTACTTACATTATTTCCATGTTAAAAGACGATCAGGTACTCTTAAAAAATGAGATAGATACCAGTGATTCTGTTTACCAGAAATGGAAAAATCAGAAAATCAGCCCGAAAGAGTATTTAAGTTACTGTATCACACAGCACTGGATCGATATCAGCCAGCTGAATGTCGATGAAAAATATGCGGACTCAACAGAAGTATATGATGCATTATGCAAGTATATTCTAAAGAACATTAAGACAGATACGGAATTTTCCAAAATTATATACCAGTATATGATTACACGTGGCGAAATCTCCCCGCGTCAGCTCTGTCTGATTCTGTTCGATCAGGGAGTATTGGATTATGATGATGCAACCGTAAACAAATTGAAAAACGGATCGTTGTCTCCACGGGATTTTCTCATGAAAAAGATTTACAACATTGAGATTACGCCTGCACAGCTTGCACTTGAACCATGTATCGGTTCCTGTGTGGTGACGGATGAAAAAACAGGGGAAATTCGTGCCATGGTAAGTTATCCCGGATATGACAGCAACAAACTTGCCAATGGTGTGGATTCGGAATATTTTGCATCTCTGCAGCATGATAAATCTTCTCCGCTGCTCAATTATGCGACGCAGCAGAAGACCGCACCCGGTTCCACCTTTAAGCTGGTTTCCGCAACAGCCGGTCTGGCAGAAAACGTGATTACGACATCCGACCAGATCCGGTGTACCGGAATTTATAATGACATCAGTAACAAACCAAAATGCTGGATTTATCCGGGCAGTCACGGACTTGACAATGTTTCCGAGGCAATTCGGGATTCCTGTAACGTCTTTTTCTATACGGTCGGCAATCGGCTGGCACAGAAAAAAACAGGATCTTATAATGATGCCAACGGTATTGATCTGATTCAGAAATATGCACATATCTATGGCCTGGATCAAAAAACAGGACTGGAGATTTCGGAAAGCAAATCATCTGTTGCGACAAAATATCCGGTTATGGCTGCCATTGGACAGAGTGATAACAACTATACCACCGTTGCATTGTCCCGCTATGTAACAGCCGTGGCCTCCGGCAAAAAATATAATTATCAGCTGATGAATAAAATCGTGGATGCAGATGGAAAGACGGTCAAAAAATATAAGGCCGACTATGAAGATATTTCGGACACCTTAACAAGCAGCCAGTGGGATGCCATTCATTCCGGTATGCGCGAAGTGGTTTCCACCATGGACCGCTTCCAGGGATTTGATATTCCGGTTGCTGGAAAAACCGGTACGGCACAGCAGACCGGACATGCCAATCATGGTCTGTTTGTTGGTTATGCGCCATATGATGATCCGGAAATTACCATCGCAGTACGAATTGCCAACGGTTACAGTTCGCATAATGCGGCAACTGCGGCAAGAAATGTAATTTCATATTACTATAAAGAAACATCGATGAAAGATATCAAGGAAATGAAAGCAGCCGGTGCCAACGGTAACATAAGAAACTCTGTTGCCGATTAGTCACATAGATTACAATTTAAACTAACAGGAGGTTTATTTCATGGGTGAAGCAATTGTTTTCACTTCAGGAAAAGGCGGTGTTGGCAAGACTACAACAATTGCCAACATTGGCGCAGGACTTTCACGGTTAGATAAAAAAGTCATCATGCTTGATACAGACATGGGACTTCGGAATTTGGATGTTGTAATGGGAATGGAAGATCAGATCCAGTATAATCTGATCGACCTTCTCGAAAACAAATGCCGGTTAAAACAGGCATTGATCCGGGACAAGCGTTATCCGAATCTGTTTATGATTCCCGCAGCTCTCCGCTGCAGAAAGATTATGGATTATGAGAGTAAGCTGTATACGCTGATTTCCCATTTAAAACAGGAATTTGATTTCTGTCTGATTGACTGTCCGGCAGGAATCGAAGACGGGTTTCACTTTGCCGTATCTGCAGCAGATCGTGCAGTAGTTGTTACATCTCCGCATATTTCTGCTGTGCGGGATGCAGGAAGAGTCATCTGTCTGCTGGACGGTATGCGGCTTTCACAGATTGATCTGCTGATCAATGCCTATAATGCCCGTATGGTGCGAAAACACGATATGCTTTCGCAAAAAGATGTAGAAGATATTTTAGGACTTTCGGCAATCGGTGTAATTCCTGCCGATGAAAGAATTGTCGTAAGCCAGAATAAGGGAATACCTGTACTTTCCATGCACACAAAGGCCACCCGTGCATTTATGACCGCCGCAAGAGCATTCGCAAATCCACGTGTGATTCCGGTGGATCTGAATAAAGAAGATCCCTGCATCCGGCAGGGAAAAATATATCTGGGCGGAAAGGAATGTGAGTATGAAGGTTAATCGTTTTTCCCACAGACAGGACGGTTCCGGACCAATTGCCCGTGAACGTCTGAAATTAATGGCAGAATCCGCACCGTTTGAACATTCACCTGCTGCAGCAAGGCGAATGAAAAAGGAAATTTCAGATATTATTTCACGGTATTTTGAATTTTCTCCGGATGACTATGAGATAAGAGTTGTTTTGAAACAAAACAGGAAAAGAGCTTAAGATGTTAAAACAATACAAACTTAGAAATTATCATTTTCAATTGGTGATCAGCATACTGGTTTTAAATATCATCGGTATCCTGATCATTGGAAGTGCCAAACATTCTGTACAGAAAATGCAGATCTTAGGATGTATCATCGGTATGGTGGCGATGGTCATTGTATCCTTGATGGATTATTCCTTTATTCTGAGATTTACCTGGTTGTATTATATCGGAATCATTGTCCTGCTTGGTCTGGTTATGACAGGTATTGGTGACAGTGCCGGTGGAGCACAGCGCTGGATTGATTTTGGAGGTTTTCGTTTTCAGCCTTCCGAGCTGGCAAAAATCGTGCTGATTTTATTTTTCGCACGCTTTTTTTCCAAACATGCAGAGAACCTGAACACGGTAAAAACCATAGGTCTTTCTTTTGTCCTGATCGGAATTCCTCTGCTTTTGATTGTAAAGCAGCCGGATACTTCAACTTCCATCGCAATTGCATTAATTTTTATTAGCCTCTTGTTTATTGCCGGATTAAGTTATAAAATAGTATTAACCGTTTTGGGAATCTGTATTCCGACAGGATTGATAGGAATTACCGTTATACTTCGTATGGCACAATCCTCGGGAGATTACCGTTTCGGTCGAATTATGGCATGGTTATATCCACAGGACCCCAGATGGTCGGATATCGCAGCACAGCAGCAAAATTCTATTATGGCAATTGGATCAGGCCAATTATGGGGGAAAGGCCTGAACAATTCTGCGGCCACATCCATGAAAAATGCGAATTATATCATTGAGCCACAGACAGATTTCATTTTCGCTGTTGCCGGTGAGGAACTCGGTTTTATAGGTACCATGGTAATTGTCCTTTTATTGCTGTTTATTGTGATAGAATGTATTCTGATCGCACGGAAGGCAAAGGATCTCGCAGGAAGACTGATCTGTTGCGGCATGGCTGCACTGATTGGATTCCAGAGTATTTTTAATATTTTTGTTGCCACCGGTCTGATGCCGAATACAGGAATTCCGCTTCCATTTGTAAGTTACGGATTGACTTCTTTGCTTTCTTTGTATTTGGGAATGGGGTTTGTATTAAATGTTGGATTACAGCCGAAAAAATATTAGGGGGAATTGTTTAATGAATATTGGACTTGTAGCACATGACTCAAAAAAGAAATTAATGCAGAATTTCTGTATTGCATATCGTGGAATTCTGGCAAAAAACCAGTTGTTTGCAACCGGAACAACAGGACGTCTGATCGAGGAGGTTGCCAACCTCCAGATACATAAATATCTCGCAGGACATCTGGGAGGTTCCCAGCAGCTTGGTGCACAGATCGAGCACAATGAAATTGATCTCGTAATCTTTCTGCGTGATCCTCTGAAACCAAAGTCACATGAGCCGGATGTCAACAGCATTGTGCGGCTTTGTGATGAGCACAATATCCCGCTTGCAACCAATCTTGCCACAGCGGAGCTTTTGATTAAATCTTTGGATAGAGGAGACCTTGACTGGCGTGAAATGTACAAATAGAACTCATCATTTAAAAATAAAACTGCTATGTATTTCCTGCATAGCAGCTCTTTTTATGAACGGATGCGGAACCGGTAAGACCGCGGATATCCAGAATCCATACTCCCTGACGGGAGATAATTCTTCCGTCAGCAACCAGTTTTTTGCAAGAAATCTGTGTGTGACAAACGATATTAATTTTGGCACGGATCAGGTTCATGCAGATTATGCCGAAGGAGCTGGTGTTTTTGATCTGACAACCAAAGAAGTACTGTACAGCCAGAACCTTTTCGAAAAACTGTATCCGGCAAGTACCACAAAAATTCTGACAGCCTATATCATTATCCGCAACTGTGATCTGGATGATAAAGTAACCGTCAGTGCGGATGCCATTGCAAATATGGCGGATTCTTCCAAATGCGGACTTGCTGCCGGAGATGTACTTACTGTCCGGGATTTACTGTATGGACTGTTACTTGTCAGCGGAAATGATGCGGCAAATGTTCTTGCCGAATATTATTCCGGGTCAATTGATAAATTTGCAGAGGAAATGAATCGCGAAGCAAAAGCCCTAGGAGCAACACAGAGTCATTTTGTCAATGCAAACGGTCTGCCGGATGATGATCATTACACAACGATTTACGATATGTATCTGATCTTTCAGGAAGCAATCCAGACACAGGATTTTATTGACATTATCCATACCAAAAGTTATGATGCCGCTTATCAGAATGCATCCGGTAATACCGTGACACAGACATGGGAAAGTACAAACCGGTATTTAAACGGTCAGACAACCGAACCGGAAGATATTACCGTAATCGGTGGAAAAACCGGTACCACAAACGCAGCGGGATACTGTCTTGTTTTGTATTCAAAGAATAAAAAGGGTGATGATATTGTCAGTATCGTTTACAAGGGAAAAACACGTTCCGATATGTATACGCTGATGAATCAGATTCTTTCAACCTTTGCGAATTAATGATTGTATTTCCTGTGCAAATATACTATAATTATGGTTATAAAGAACCGTTTTTTGTGACTTTTTATATTTGCAGGAGGAAGTGCCATGATTGAAATCATTTGTGGGGAAAAGGGAAAAGGAAAGACCAAGGAACTTTTAGAAAAAGTCAATCACACCGTCAGTACCGTTACAGGGAGTGTTGTTTATCTTGACAAAAGCCAGAAACATATGTATGAGTTAAACAATAAAGTCCGTCTGATCAATGTAGTGGATTATCCAATTACAAACTGTGATGAATTTTTAGGGTTTATCTGTGGGATTGTATCCCAGGATCACGATCTGGAAGAAATGTATCTGGACAGTTTTCTTACCATTGCATTCATTGAATCCGATCAGGACATGGTAAGGGCGATTGAAAAACTGGATATTATCAGCGAAAAATACAAAGTCCGTTTTATTTTAAGTGTTTCCAAAAATAAAGCGGATCTGCCGGAATATGCACAGGCGAAAGTAACGGTTTCGCTCTAAGAGATCCCGGTTTACGGAAGATGGGAGTGCTTCTTATTGAGAACACTCCCATCTTTTTTGTGTCTAATCCTCCAGAGAGGAACGGATTCTTCCGTAAAAGCTGATCAGATATAATCCGCTGAGTCCTACCAGCGCATATATGACACGCGTCAGCCAGGTCCCGTTTCCAAAGATAAAGGAAACCAGATTAAACTGGAAAAATCCAATCAGTCCCCATACAATACATCCAATTACTGCTAATGTTAAAAGGCAGTTATCAAGCCATTTCATTCTTCTTACCTCCATTTTTTATCCATAGTATGGAACAAAAAATTAAAATTATACACATTTCTTCTGATGATTGTATTTGCGGTTTGAAAATGGTAAGATAGAAGTATCAATCAGTGAGGTGGACTTTTTTGGCACGCAAACAGAATGTTGTACGAATGCATCATGGTCTGAATTTAAATATCGGAATCGTGATTTTTGTAATTATAATTATCTATGTCATCTTTAACCTTATATCGTATCTGACTTCCAGCCCGGTTGCTGAATACGAAGTGGGGCAGGGAACCATTGCAACAAACCATGTTTATCACGGACTGATTCTGCGCGATGAGACGGTTGTCTATGCAGGACAGAGCGGTTATATCAATTACTATCTGAAAAACGGGGCAAAAGCCTCTGTCAATGACGTAGTCTATTCCATTGACACCAGCGGAGAACTTTCCCGGCAGATTTCAGATGCCGCATCCACTGGAGACACCCTTGACCCCGAAACACTGAAAGAAGTTTCCTCCGACCTGGAGGTTTTCCGGAATTCCTATGACTCCAACACATTTTCTTCGGTTTATACATTTAAAAACGAACTCAATGCGCAGCTGACACAGACCCTTAGCATGAATGCCCTCAGTTCTTTAAATGAAGATGTAAAAACTGCTGTAGAAAACAATACATTTTATAAAAAAAAGTCGGAAAAACCGGGAATTATTGTATATTACACGGACGGTTATGAAAGTGTCACCACAGACAACTTTACTTCTGGTCAGTTTAACATGGCAGATTACAAAAGAAATTCCTTGGATGACCAGGAACAGGTCACGGCAAATACTCCTGCCTACAAACGGATTGACAGTGAAAAATGGAATATTCTGTTGCCGGTATCAGAGGATATGGCAAAACAGCTAAAAGATAATGAGTATATTAAAATCCGTTTCTGCAAGGATGATTTTACACTGACAGTTCCTTATTCCCTGACCAAAAAAGACGGAAGTTATTATGTAAACCTGAGTTTAAAAACGGCAATGATCCGTTATGTAAATGATCGTTTCGTCGATGTGGAACTTGTCGTATCTGAAAAAACCGGTCTGAAAATTCCGAATTCGGCCATTACAAAAAAACAGTTTTATACGGTTCCAAAAGAGTATTTTACACAGGGAGGCGATTCATCCGATCCCGGACTTATGATAGAAAACCATGCTGGAGATACCGGTTCGGTAACACTGGTTCAGCCAACCATATACTACGAAACGGATGATTTTTACTATATTGATGATGAAACCGTTTCTGCCGGCGATGTTGTGGTAAAAAACAATTCTTCCGGGACGTATACCATCGGCAGTGATGTGGACAAACTCACCGGTGTTTATAATATCAACAAAGGGTATGCCGTATTTAAACAAATTGATATTCTTGCACAAAACAATAAATATACCATTGTCGATACAGGTACTTCCTATGGAGTGGCCCTGTATGACCATATTGCCTTAGACGGCAGTAAAATAAAAGAAAACCAGCTGGTTGTAAAATAAAAGGAGTGTATACATGATGGATTTACAGGAAAACCTGCAACAGGTAGAAGCAAATATATGCAAAGCATGTGAAAACGCAGGAAGAAAACGCAGTGATGTGACACTGATTGCTGTCAGCAAAACCAAGCCAGTCGAAATGCTTCAGACCGTATATGATCTGGGGCCGCGTGATTTTGGGGAGAATAAAGTTCAGGAAATGTGTGAAAAAATGGAAGTTCTTCCAAAAGATATCCGCTGGCATATGATCGGACATCTGCAGACGAACAAAGTGAAATATATCGTTGGAAAGACAGAACTCATCCATTCGGTGGACAGTCTTCATCTGGCAAAAGAAATCGAAAAACAGGCGGCAAAACAAAACGTAACCGTCTCGATTCTTGTCGAGGTCAATATTGCAGAAGAGGAGAGTAAATTTGGTATTCATAAAGAAGAAACCATTTCCCTTATCCGCCAGATTGCCGCTTTGCCGCATATCCAAATCCTTGGGCTGATGACGATTGCACCATTCGTGGAAAATCCGGAAGACAACCGCACTTACTTCCGGCAGATTCGCCAATTATCTGTTGACATTGACGCACAAAACATAGATAATGTACGTATGGATATTTTGTCCATGGGAATGACCGGAGATTATATGGTTGCAATTGAAGAAGGTGCAACCATGGTTCGCGTTGGAACCGGAATTTTCGGCGAAAGATATTATCAAAAATAAGGTGGTAAAAAATGAGTATTATTGATAAATTTCTCGATGTCATGCGTTTAAATGATGATGATTACGAATTTGATAACGAAGATTACGATTACGATGAAGAAGAGGATTATGAGGTAAAAGAAAAAAAACCTTCCCGTAGAGAACGCAAAAAAGAAGAGGAACAGCAACAGACCGCAGCAACTTTTGATATTTCCGAAAAGCAGAGGCAGAAGCAGCAGAATAAAATTACACCAATCAACCGAAACCGCCGACAGGGACAACCGGGAATGGAAGTATGTGTGATCAAGCCAACTACCATTGAAGATGAGATTGAAATAACAGAAACCTTATTAAATGGACGTACCGTTGTAATCAACATGGAAGGACTCAGTGTAGATATTGCACAGCGGATCATCGATTTTACTTCCGGTGCTACCTTTGCCATGCATGGAAATCTACAGAAGATCTCCAATTACATCTTCCTTGCAACTCCAAATGGTGTTGACATTTCCGGAGATATTCAGGGACTTATGGAATCTTTTGATTTACCAGGATTAAATTAATAATATGAACGAACAGGAATTATGCCGGAAGCGTCTTTTGGATCTTTCCAGACAGGCGGACCGGAAAGGAATTGTATTATTCAGTGATTTTTTAAATTTAAATGAACAGAATATTTTTCATAGTCTGCAGAAGGAACTGTATACTACAGCAGAACTATCCGGTGGCTATGAGCAGGCAGAGCGTCAGATGGTTGCATTTATCCCTGATGCTCTTTGTTATGAATGGTCTTATCCGTTTGTTTGTATCCATGCGGTTCCCCAGTATCCAAAATATGCGGAAAAACTTACGCATCGCGATGTACTGGGGGCACTGATGCACCTTGGGCTGGACCGGAGTAAAATCGGGGATATTGTTCTGCTGGAAAATGACATTTATATCTTTTGTTCAGAAACCATCTCCAGTTTTATTATGGATCAGTTTACGCAGATCCGCCATACCATGATCCGGAGTTCGATTATCGAAGATGTCAGTACCCTTAAAGTCCATCCCGTTTTTGAGGAACACGATGATATGGTTGCTTCTAACCGCATTGATGCCATTATTGCGCGGGCATATCATTTATCCCGGTCGGAAGCTGCCGCATATCTTACCGCTGAGAAAGTTTTCATTAATGGACGTTGCATTACAAACTGCAATCAATCCTGTGACAACGGAGATATTGTTTCGGTTCGCCAAAAAGGGCGTTTTGTTTTTGAAACCGACCAGTCTCTCAGCAAAAAAGGAAAACTTCGCGTCCGGTTTATGATTTATAAGTAAGGAGAGAACAATGAATCAGAGAAAGACAAAAAAATATATGGGATACAGCGGTCTGCTTGTTATTCTTTTAATTGCCATCGACCAGTTTACCAAATGGCTTGCCTATACCCATCTGTACCAGAAACCGGATGTGTCTGTGATTGATGGGGTATTCCAGTTAAAATATCTCGAGAATGACAGTGCTGCATTTAGTCTGGATCCGGTTTCTATTCTGCAGCGGATTTTTCATTTTACTTATTTTGACAGCCATCCGGAAGCTTTTTTGATGGCAAAAATGATCTTTTTTGCCGTACTGACCATCGTTGTGCTTGTTTTACTGGCTATTGTGTATCAACGAATTCCATTGAACCGCCGTTTTCTTCCGCTGAATATCATAGCCGTCGGAATCTTTGCAGGGGCGGCAGGAAACCTGATTGACCGTGTAATACATCACTATGTCATTGATTTCTTTTATTTCAGCCTGATCAATTTTCCGATTTTTAATGTCGCAGATATTTATGTAACACTTTCTGCAGTCGCATTGATCATTGCTGTGCTTTTTTATTACAAGGAAGAAGATTTTTCTTTGATTTTCACTGGAAAACTGTAAGATGAAAAGGAGTCCTAAAACCGTGCAGGAAGAATCATTTGAAGTACAGTACACACAGGAAGGGGAGCGTCTGGATAAAGTTCTTTCCGAAATTTATCCGGATTTCTCCCGTTCTTTTTTTCAAAAACTTATCAAAAACAAACAAATTCAGGTAAACGGGGCAGTTCAAAAGGCCAGTTATCCGGTACATACAGAAGATCTCATACGTGTCACCATTCCGGATGCTGTCGAAACGACCATTGAACCGGAAAACATTCCGTTGGACATTCTGTATGAAGACGATGATGTTCTAATTGTGAACAAACCCAAAGGGATGGTTGTACATCCATCGGCAGGACATTATTCCGGAACACTGGTAAATGCTATCATGTATCACTGCAAAGATTCATTAAGCGGCATCAACGGACAGATACGTCCGGGAATTGTTCATCGTATTGATATGGATACAACCGGTTCCCTGATTGTATGCAAAAATGATGAAAGTCACGTAAACATTGCAGAGCAGATCAAAGAACATACCGTCAACCGCATCTACGTTGGCATTGTCTGCGGAAATGTAACAGAAGATGAGGGAACCATCGAAGGCGCGATTGGAAGGCATCCGGTTGACCGCAAAAAAATGGCTGTCAATGAGAAAAACGGAAAACCGGCAATTACTCATTATAAAGTTCTTGAACGTTTTGGAAATTATACTTATATGCAGTTTCAACTGGAAACCGGACGAACTCACCAGATCCGTGTACACATGGCAAGCATCGGGCATCCGTTACTCGGAGATACTCTGTATTCCAGTGGCAGATCACCGTTCAAACATTTGCAGGGGCAGACGCTCCACGCAAAAACAATAGGATTCGTTCATCCAAAAAGTGGAGAATATATGGAATTTTCTGCTCCTTTGCCGGAATATTTTGATAATTTGCTAAAATTGTTGAAATCCAGGTCCTAAATGTTGTATAATATGTATATACTTTAAGAGATTACTTAAAGAATTTATGACATCGGAGGTAATGGGTATGGGCAATTATATTTATACAATCGGAAGAGAACTTGGAAGTGGTGGATACACCGTTGCAAAACTTTTAGCAGAACGTCTTGGAATCAAGTTATATGATAAAGAACTTTTGGCACAGGCAGCAAAAGATTCTGGTTTTTGCGAAGAAATTTTCGAAAATCATGATGAACGTCCAACCAACAGTTTTCTGTATTCCTTAGTAATGGATACATATACCGGCGGAAATTATTCTGCAGCACCGTTTTTGGATATGCCGCTTAATCACAAAGTATTTTTAGCACAATTTGATACCATAAAAAAGATTGCATCCGAGGAGTCCTGTGTAATTGTAGGCCGCTGTGCAGATTACGCACTGGCTTCTAATCCGGACTGTCTGAGCATCTTTGTACATGCAGATATGGACGATCGTATCAAGCGTGTCAGCAAACGTGAGGATGTCACGGAATCAAAAGCCAAAGATATGATCCAGAAAAGAGATAAGCAGCGTTCCAGCTATTATAATTATTACACCTGTAAGAAATGGGGAGACTCCAGAAGCTATGATCTGACACTTAACACAAGTAAGATCACACCGGAGGCGTGTGTCGACATTATTCTGGATTTTCGAAAGAAAATGGAACAGAAGAAATAAAGCAATTCCGCTCTGAAAAAAGGAACCGGTCTTAAGGTCCGGTTCCTTTTCTTGTATACTTTAAAAATCTATTGAAAATATTAAGAGGAATGAAATCCATGCGATTTGTAATACAACGTGTCACTGAAGCAACATGTGAAGTTGATCAAAAAATTACCGGACAGATAACAAACGGCTTTTGCGTCCTGATCGGAATTGCAGAAACCGATACCAAAAACATTGCCGATAAAATGATTCGAAAACTCCTTGGGATGCGCATCTTCGGTGATGAAAACGGAAAAACAAACCTGTCTTTACATGATATCGAAGGCTCCCTGTTATTAATATCACAGTTTACATTATATGCGGACTGCCGGAAGGGAAACCGTCCATCTTTTATCAAAGCCGGAAATCCGGAACTTGCAAACAATCTCTACGAATATATTATTGCAAAATGCAAAGAAGAAATTCCGGATGTACAAACCGGAATCTTTGGTGCAGATATGAAAATTTCTCTGATAAACGACGGGCCTTTTACCATATTGCTGGATTCTGAAGATCTTGCATAATGGCTTGCCAGAGCGTTCGCGGTGTGCTATTATGATTTTGCTTGAGAGAACTATTCGTTAAACTGGTAACGATGTTTATTGAAAGCGTAGGGTAACCGGAGCGGTAGTTTATAGCGTGTGACATCAATTACACCAAAACGGAACACGCTGTTCGTAAACTATTTAATAAACACGAAGTTTAACGAAAGCGGAGCGGTAGTTCGGACTCTGCCCGCGTCAATTAAATTATGTCAATTCTTCTAAGCGTAGCCAAAAGGTTGCGCTTTTTTATTTTCCTAAATTCCCTAGGAAGTCTCACGCGTAGCCGAAAGGTAGCGCGCTAAACAAGTCCCCCTTGTTTGTGATCAATCTTTTATTTCTGCGTTACTTTTCGGTGGTTACCGTGAAAGTAACGTTTTTTGTTGCCCCCTGTAGCGTACCGGATGGCAAACTACAGAAAGGCGTGTTGCTTACTTGACAATAGCAACACATTAACCTCACTTACATGGAAGGTGCTTATAATCTCCGCGTAATTGAATATGCAAATGGTACTGTCCAGATCAGAAAATATTCCACTCCGGTTAATGCTGTGTTTGATACAGAAACTTCTGTGACTCCGGTTTATCAGAAATCGAAAAAGAGAGAGCGTCCGAAAATGCTTAATCCTTTTACGGAAGAATTGGAGATTATGTATGATCTAAACAACTCGGATAGGTCAGCGAAAAACTCCTTGAACCGGACGCGTGAAAAACTCTATACCTATTCGCGCCAAGCGGATTGGGAATGGTTTATTACATTGACATTTGATGGTGAAAAGGTTGACCGATACGATTTTAGTGAGTGTATGAAAAAAGCGAACAAATGGTTTCAAAATCAACATGACCGATACGCTTCTGATCTTATGTATCTGTTTGTACCGGAACAGCATAAAGACGGTGCATGGCATATTCACGGTGTGCTTTCCAATACCGGATGCATGAAGTTTGAGGATTCCGGTCGCGTGGCAATCGGAAAAAAGGCATATGTGAGAACTGCCGAAAATGCTAAGTATCCTACCATTTATAACCTATCCGGCTGGCGGTTCGGTTGGTCAACTGCTACTGCGGTACGTGATAAACATAAGGTTGCCACTTACATAGTCAAATACATGACAAAAGAATTGTGTGAGGTTACTAAGGGAAAGAAACGATATTATCGTTCTCGGAACATTCCAGAACCGGAAGAAAGAGGCTTTATAGTCGAACCGCATGAGTATGACTCATTTATGGAGATTTTAGAAAATTCGCTTGGATTAAATCTCGTGTATCAAAAAGAGGTTAGCGGTGCTTATAACACTGTTAATTATAGATTCTATCAAGAAGAAAGAGAGGATAAAAAAAATGGGAAAAATTGATGGATCGAACAATGAAACAAAGCAGATTTGTGTTGTTCTTGGTCTGGAAAATGCGTCGCTGGAACAACGGCTTGTATTTCAAGGTGTGGTTGCTCCGGAAATGTTGAAAGTGTTAGATCAATATGCCGGGCTTCTGGCAATCGTACCGGATGTAATTAAAGTGACAGCAGAGCCTAAAGAGAGTGTTTAAAGAAAGAGAGGATAAGAAAAATGGCTAAATTGATTGGATATGCAGAAATGAAGAAAACAGAGGGAAAAATTTGTTTCACGGTAGAAGATGGCAAGGGTACCGTTGTCGGTCAGTCTTGTGAAAAAGTCTTCCTGTATGGTGATGTAGCAAAAAAGATTAACAACGGTTCTGTTGGGAAAGAGGTTTCTTTCTCGTATGGTTGTGGCTATAATGGCAAGGCTTTTGTTGCTGATGTAACAGTTCGGTAGTTACCGCAAGGCGGTTTCTATAAATAAAAACATAGGAAAGAGAGGTAGAAAGATATGGGTACAGCTATGTTAGCCGCTTCTGAAGCTGGCACACTTACCAGTGGAGTATCATCTGTTATGGGTGTTGTTACAACCGTAATGACAACCATTACAAGTAACCCGATTCTTACAGCGTTTTTCGTTGCTCCGATTATCGGTGTTGTTATCGGTGTTGTTCGCAAGCTCCGTGCAAAATAAGATGCCGGAAGAGAATAGCGCGGGGCATATGCTCCGCGTTATTTTATTAAGAAAGTGAGGGAATTTTATGAAAGTAAAAAAGAAGTGGAAAAAATATGTGCACCAGATCGCGCTTGCGTGTCTGCTGATCTGTTGCATTGCTACCTATGTTCCACAAACTGTAAAAGCAGATACAAAGAAAAAGAAGATTTCTATTGTTCCCAGTACGACTATGGTTAAACCATCAGATGAGGATATGGATGATAAACATCAACCTCTCCCTTTTTTGCTATCCCAAAGTTCGTCACCTGTTTATTGCTTTGCAGTAACAGATGGTAGTAGCTCTCCTGAGTGGTATTTTATTAGCAAAGAAAAATTTTCTATTGATTATTATTCTACTAACGGAGAAGCAGATAATAAGCCTCGTGAAAGCTCCTTTTGTTCAAAAGATGGTGTGTATGGAAATGGTTATGGTGATTTTTATTATCTTTCTTTTGGAAATTTTGGTTTTATTGATTCTGTATGGTATTCAGAATTTGACGGTTTTTATTATGATTTAGATTTAAGGGCGGTTACGGATGATCTCATTGAAGGTAAAGGGGTTGCAAAATCGTTGATGGTTTTTGCAAAATTCCTTTATACGGATGAATGGACGAACGGTGGCATGGATTTTATTGGTGATGATCATGCTAACGGAAGTGATGATGCGGAAGGCGGTGTAAATAATCCAATTGAAGATTCAGAAATTGGAACTATTGAAATTTCTGGCAAGGCTTATGCGCAGGATGCTACTGCGAATTCTGATAATATTGATGAACAATTTTATACTAAGTGGAATTGGAAAAATAAAACAAGTACGGGATTTTCGCTCACTAAAAATAAATACCACATGACGCGTATTCAGGTTATGGTCGAATCGCGGTGTTTGGTTTATTCTGACATTAAGCACAAAACAGTAAAAGAGAAATTTCAAAATTATGGAGAACGTAATAAATTAAAAAATGGTATTTTACCTACTGATAAACCACATACGATTTATTTGAAAGATGTAATGAGCGCTTTACCTAAAACTAAGAGTGAATTTCATAATGTTTTATTCTGTGGATATAACTTTAAATATTATTGGAGAGTAATGTGTAATGATTCTCCAACCGGAACTGGCAAATGGTATTGTGGTGGATGGCGTGCTGTAGATCTTAACCAAGACAGTAATAAAAGTAAGGATATAAATGATACAAACAATGGTCATTTTGATGATGATGGAAATTGGGTAAAAGATGAAGATGACGGTCACAATAACACAACCGATTTTTCTGACGATATTTCTGGTCAAAATCCGGATGATGCTAACGATACTATTACTAATCCCAAAAAAGATACAGATGATAAATTCGGATGGGATGATTTCAAAAATCTTATCAATGAATGTAGACAAGTTCCCGGTCTTATTAAATCTGTATTTTCATTTTTGCCGGATTGGGTTCTTGTATTTATCGCTATTGGGTTTGGTATCTGGATATTCGTTTTAATCAAACGTGCGATAGTGTGAGGTGTGAAATGGAATATTGTAGTGAGTTTGTATGTAATCCGCCTAAACGGTGTACATCCGGTTTTTTGATTGATTGCCAAGCAGAAAATAATCATTGTGTTTATTCTGAACCATGCTCCATCTGTGGAAGAAAGGAAAGCTGTAAAAAATGGAAATAATTAAAATGATGTTACTTTATGGATTCTATTTTGTGTGTTCGGTGGGAGAGTGTTTCTATGGGTGATCTGACAGTGGTATTTAAAGCTATTGCAAAAATGATAACTATGTATTTGAACATGAAAGTGTCTATAGGTGGTCATAGTGCTAGTGTTGGGGCTATATGTATATGGATTGTGTGCGCGGTGCTGATTATTAGCTTCATACGTGGCATGACAAACTAAAAAAGGAGAAAAAATGAGTGAAAGGAAAATATTTAAAAAAGATTATACGGAAGTGTTTCCGGCTGATAGTACGGAAGTGCATGAGAGTAGTTCGGGTGTGTCTGAAACTGTAAATGGTACAGAGACTGTGGAAAGTACGGAAGTGGTTTCCGGTTCTGCTATATCCACAGATATACACGCAATACGCAATGACGTGCATATTATCATGGTGTTTGTGATCGTTGCCTTCGTTATGTCTTGCATGCGCGCATGGCGCAATAATGCAACAAAGGGGGTGTAATATATGGATGCATTAGTTGATCTTATTCTAAACGGTTCTACTGAACTGGATGCTCCGGCAATCGTCCGGCTGATTGTTGTTGTAATGGCGCTGGAACTATTCAGTGTAGCTTGTGGCTTTTTAGGGGGTATGCGTAAATGACAACTTTGATTCTGATTGTAGTTATGTGTATACTGTTATATTGCTCCGTGATCGCTCGTCTGGTCGTTTGCCACCCTATTAAAACGGTTGCATATGGTGTCAAGGATTTTGTATATTACATAAAACATAGACAGTATGATTATTATGAAGCTGGTGTACTGAATTGCTATTGCGCGCATTTTGGTGGCGGTAAAACGCTTTCTATCGTGCATTATGTCAACCTGTTGTTCAAGCGGTATAACAATAAAAAGGTGTGGGATAGGGGTAGAAAGAAATTTGTTACCCAAAAGATACATATAATCAGTAATGTCGATCTGAAAAGTGTACCGTATGAACCACTTACGTCACTTTCCCAGATCGTGAACTGTGCGTATCATGATAAAGCTATTGATGATCAGATGGATACGAGGACAGTTGTCCTTGTGTTTCTTGATGAAGCAAGTGTGCAGCTTAATAGCAGATCATTCAAGACGAACATTGACCCAACATTTTTAAATACCTTGCTGACAAGCCGGCATTACCATATCAGTTTTCTTTACAGTAGTCAGAAGTTTAAGCTGACAGACGCGCTCATGCGGTCAGTTACCCAGAAGTGTATCAATTGTGAAAAAATATGGCGGTTTATGGTGCAGAATGTATATTCCGCTGATGAACTGGAATATGCGTCTGACCCTACGATGGTAAAACCTATCCGCCGTACCGGATTCTTTATAACCAATAAGGACTATGATAGTTATGATACGCTTGCCTGTGTCGATAAACTGAAAAAAGCAGTGGATGAAAACGACATGATGACGGAAGAACAAATCTTGGCAATGCGCGGTGATCTGAATCCGAACAATGATAACATAGCACATACGTCCAGACGGTTCAAAAAGCGATATAAGAAAATGAAATAATTTGACAAAAAGTAACAGACTCCCTATAATGATTATATCATTACAAGGGGGTTTTGTTATGGAAGAAAGAAATTGTAATAATTGCGGTAACTATAGATCGACTTGTGATTATCAGAATTCTAATTCTAGTGATCGTGGTTCATTTACTCCGCTTATAATTGTGTTGCTTGTTTGTGCTCTGGCATATTTTATTTATCAGAATCAGCAGATGAGTACAGAATTGGAAAAGCATAAGAACTGTATTTCCGTAGATTCTGACGGTAATATGTGGTTTACAAAAGGAGATTCTAGCGAACTGGTTACTCCATCCAATATCTGGGACGAATTAGATAAACTTGGAAACAATAATGATACTTATGATTATTCAGACGATATTGAAGGTAGTAACCCGAATAAAGCTGATTCTATTATAAAAAGTTTGCAATAATGCAATAAATTAGAAGATCGCAATGTCTGCGGTTCTGCGCGGATAGCTTGCGCGCGCAGACCGCGACTCTCATCCGGTGCGCAAAAAAATAAGGGGCTTTCGCCCCTTAATCTGTTTCTGTGAAAATGAAAAAAGACTTACGAACTGTTTTGTTGTCGTAAGTCTCTTTTTGTTTCGCATCAAGGAATATTTCCGCGTCCTTGCTGTATCGGAATGAACCAATTAAAGTATTAAAAGGTTCAATTCCTCGTAGCTCCAAGCGTTCGTAAACTTTATACATTTTCGTTTCTCCTTTTTGTGTATTCTCTGTATGCCGTGTATGCTTTGCTTGTAAAATAGCGTTCTTGTTCAAGAGTAAATACATTTATATCGCGTGCAAAATGTATCAAGTCGGTTGCTCCGAAATAATAACAATCTGCCATGGTATCCAACTCTTGTTTTGGTATTTCTCTAATTTCCCATTTGATTCTTCCTATCAGTGTTTCTTTCTCGATTGCTTTCATAATTTTCACCTTTCCGTGATCCAGTTGGTCACTGTCCTTTAATAAGTTGTTAAGTTCGTGCGTGCGCACTTGCCCCCAGTGGCACATATGGAATCAAGTCCCGTAGTACCGCGTAGCGGTAGACTGCTGACACGACAACATAACGGATTATAACAGTGTGTCAGCAGTCGGACTCGAATCCATATGATACAATGATAAGACTGCGCGCCCAGACTATTTTGTGCTCGGTGAAAACATATGATTTTTGATGATGTGGAAACGGCATTTGATGTGTGGTGCCTGTGATCTGGTCATGATCTAATGATAAGTTGGTTAGTATGTCCGTAAAAACATTTGACCGCGCCCCCGGTTATCCGCTCATAGTCTCCGCCGACTCGTTAAGCTCCAGGCGGTAGGAGGGGTTAAAGCGCGTTACTTTAACAAAAGTAAAATTTATAAATTAACAATTATGCTGATCTGGATAAGAAATGAACCTTTAAAGATTTATCTACTGTATTGTGTAACTTGCATAAAAATGTTTCGTTCTGCAGTTATAAGAATTTAGTAATATATGCTAAAGATTATACAAAAAAGTAAAAAGTAATTGCCAAGGCGTCCACGGTGTGCTATTATGACTTTGCTTAGGAGAACTATTCGTTAAACTTAGGTTTTGCGAATAGTTAGTCGTCACTCTTATTCCCTACATTTAACCATTCAGACGCTATGCATCAAATACCTTAAATTACAGTTACAAACAAGCTGATGCTTACGCATCAAGATTTCTAAAAAATAACATTTTGTTTCATTGCGCCGACCATACATTTTTTATCACTTGCGCCGAGCGCTATAAACATGCAAACCGCGCAGCTCTTGCATCTGTTAAAAGCATAATCCAAGGCAATCCGGCGGGGTGTCGCTTCATGGGTCCCCCTTGCGTCCCCCATTGCGCAACATCCCACCGGAGAACCTTTTCCTATGCATTTTCCACAGGTGCATTGAAAAGCGCATACGTGTCGTATATACCAGAATACCGCTTTTTATACATAAAAAACTCACTTCCCACCTTTTCCTTCATAGGATACCACACCTTGACGCTTACAAACAGTTTACCACCAAACAACAATGACGTTATTTTTCCCCATATACCAAAATTAGAAACTTTCCGGTGAATCCATTCATATTCAATCAAACTGCGCACTTGCCGATCAAGCATACGATCAAACTGTGCAATAAGAACAACCTCATAGCCTAGTTTTCTGTGCTGTGTAAAAAATGAACACCAATCAGCGCGGTCTTTTCGCCCCCAGTCGCGCGAATTGAACAAAAGCTGACACTCATCTATAACAAGCAAGATTTCCCCTTCTTTTACCCTGCGTCCAACATAATCACTATAATTCTTAGAGAAATTTATAAGACGCTCCACCGTTAAATCAGAGTTATCTATATATAAATAAGTACCCTTAGGATTTTTGATACAATCAAAATTACAGGAAAAATTCCCGATAATAGGCGCATTTTTATAGCGCATCCAGTTCAAAAGCCGTGACGCAAGATGCAATGATTTTCCTGCGCCCGGTGTACCGCTATACAAAGAAATCATATTTTTCCTTTCTAGGTAAACGGAATCCATTCACCTAATAATTTTATACCAGATATAGCAAATTGACACACAACCCAAGGAACTACCGCAAGCAACCAAGCAGAACCGATTGTGATAAATGCATCAATGGGAACAAAATAATTGATATAAGCAAGATAATCGTTAATTTCTTCCGCTTGGATAAATGCAAGGAACGGACTTTCCGGTAGTATGCCACACAGAAACCCCACGAGCACAAGAACAACCATTCCTGCAACAGATATAAAAAACGGTCTAAGCAAAGAAACACTCATAGTTACACCCCCTTTTAGCCACCCATACGGTGTACAAATGTAGTAATTTTAGTTGTCAAGAAAAACAGCCCAATGATAAAAAATATTGTCATTCCCCACCGGAAAATTTTAATATATTTCCAGTAATCAGCCATGTTAACATCAACAACCCATGTATAATTGATTTTTTCAAACGTATACTTGAACGTAAAACGCGGTGCTTTTTTCTCTGCTTTCATCATTTTTACAAGTTCCATCATGTCCCACGGTATACAGAACGGAAACAAACGTTTCCAGTTTCCAGCCTTATCTGCAATAGATGGAATATTAGGGTCAATAAGTTCTCCAGTGTCCGGGTCAATAAGTTTACCTGTGTCGGGATCAATATCATATCCGGTATCTGAATCAATATAATGCCCAGTGTCAGGGTTAATCATTGGATTTTTAGACGAACTAGGATTTTTCCCCGGAACATCAGATTCAGTATCTTTTTCAGTGTCTTTCTCCGTAGAATCCGGTTTTTTAAATGGAATAATAGGGATAACTACCGGAAGTTTGTCTTTTTCATTGTTTTTCTTCTTTTTTTCCTTATCGTCCTTATTATCGTTATCTAAGTTATAACGAGTATTCCACGCATCTTCTTCCGCGTCTGTTGTTGCTTTATCATTCACTATATCTTTCCATATATCCCAGTTAGTTTTATAACCAACACCCGGAACATATACCGTGTTATCATCAACCGTTTTTACTTTTGCATAATCATTTACAGTTGTACTATCCAAGGCAGTAAACTTTCCCTGTTTCATTATCCAAACAGGCTCAACATCAGATATAGAATCTAAGTCCTGACTAGACGTTTCTTTAGTTGCTGAATTAGCACAAAAACCTACATGGTTACGGAGCATACTATACGACTTATCATCCGTAGAATAGAAAATAGCATAACCCCAAGACCCCAACCCAATTTTTAAATATCTGTAAAACGAATCAGTTGTAAATGCCAAAATATTATCACCATATTTAATAACACTTAAATCATAACCATTTCGCAATTCATTACACAAATCACTCTCGTAATACGTACCACCAGCCCATCTATAATCATCCGTTATACCCATTATAGAGTCAATGTAAGCATATGTCACATTATCATCATTATAATCAGACAACGTATCAGCTTTACTATCAAATGTCGGTAAGACCTTAGCCAACAACTCCGACAGCTTTTCCGACATTTTCGCCCCGGCACTTGTAACCGTGTTAGGCAAGTTCTTCAGTTCATCAAACACCGTCTTATTTACGATCTCGACAGGAAGCGTAGCAACCTTTGCTTTATTTTCTACCCATGTACAGAAGTTATCCCATACCTGTTTACCGGACACACGGTCAGACTTTGTATAATAATCATCTTTCAAAGCAAAATCCATTCCAGTTTCCGCAAAAAGTCCGCTCATAAGGTCAAAATATGTATAATAGAACAATTCTTCCATGCCTGTAGCGTAAACCCGATAATACGAGCCAAACACGACACCGCCTATAATTGCCACAGAGAGCACCACGGGAAACATATGCAACCGGAAAAATTTCTTTACACGCTGTAAAACATTCCTATACCGATTCTTGAATTTTCTCATTTTTTCATTATCACTTTGTTTCATATTTTCCCTTTCCTTACAAAGCAAAAGGGGTACGAGAACCACTCTCCTACCCCTTTCCGTGATAACATATTTTGACAAGTCTTAAGCCTGTGCGGTAACTTTCTTGAACTGCTTAATACCAAGAGTAATAGCCAAGCTGATACCAACGACCGCAAGCGCAAAAGGCACGCATGTTGAAATCATAGAGGTTACATCAGTCTGCACAGTTGAAAAAGCTGTTTTCATAGCACTCTGAATTGCTTCCATATATTCTCCTTTCCGTTTAAGACATCTTAAACAACTTTATTATTGTATAAATACCGAAACCAACACCCCATGCGATAAAAGCAATAGTGAATCCGGTACAAATACCAATTCCAAACGAGGAAAACCAAATACTCATAATATCACTCATGTATGCCACCTCTTAGACAGAATATCGAAAACGACAGCACCGACTATACAACCAATAGCGGACATAATAACCGCTACCGCGCATACTTCCATACCCGCAATAGATACAGAATCAACATATCCGCTTACCATTTCCAAAATTTCACTATTTTCCATATCCAGTACCTCATTTTATACTTTAATCGAATGTTATGCGTCCACCAGTTACGCATTATCTCACCTTATCCAAAAATGTAACGTCTACGAGATAAGCACGGTTTCCGGATAACTCATAGTCGAGTTTTACTTCTTTGCCGATCAATGACTCATTCACAGAGTCTACTTTATCAGCCGGCATGAAAACTTCCTCTACTTTCTGCCCCGCGCAACCGTTGTTCTTTTCACGCGCATTGAACTCACCAACAACCTGTAAAACGCAATACTTTGTACCGTCTTTTTTCCCTGTAAATTTCTTGAATCCTACCAATTTACTCATACTTTTTTCTCCTTTTTCTCTCACATCTTTATAGGGTAAATATTTAGTTGTCAAGGTTCGCTTGCGTATGCGTAAATCCTTGAAAAACAAGTGTTTAGGTCTCTCACGCGTTTGATACTTCCGTTTAATTGCTTCTTGGTTTACGGTTAATGTGCTTGTCGGTCAAGCCTGTCCGCTTTCTTCCATTAGTGCGAAACACTATGCATCAGTGCCGTGCAATTCCTACTTTCTTCAAATCCTGTGACGGTTCTTGTTTATTCTGCACTCACTCCGTCTATTTCTCGAATAGCCTAACTACCACGTTACTTGTGAGTCGCCCTATCGCTTCAACCGCTCTTTCCTGCTTGCTTATTTTCCTATTTGCTGATAAAATAAAGATTGGAATAATTACTTTATCAATTTACGCGGGTGCATTTAGGTTCCCATCCTACGAAACAATATTCGAGGGTTTCCGATGCACCCACAACAACCGAGACAACATGTAGATACTTATTAGTATCTAGTAGATATCTACTGA
>ERZ894212.1-NODE-1-length-82205-cov-11.501278_pt1 | contig 82205 bp, 125 predicted proteins | sample MGYA00380289_ERZ894212 | MGnify/ENA primary metagenome ERZ894212 (study PRJEB32331, sample SAMN06328481) | human gut metagenome | biome: human gut microbiome; feature: stool | host: Homo sapiens | collected 2013-05-02 ... | reverse complement strand
GTCAGCGGCAACCAATACCGGAAATCGGTCAGCGGCAACCAATACCGGATATCGGTCAGCGGCAACCAATACCGGAGATTATTCAGCGGCAACCAATACCGGAAATCGGTCAGCGGCAACCAATACCGGAAATCGGTCAGCGGCAACCAATACCGGATATCGGTCAGCGGCAATTGTCGAAGGAAAAGAAAGCATTGCGTTAGCTACAGGAATTGAATCAAAAGCTAAAGGAAAAATCGGATGTTTTATTGTTTTAGCTGAGTGGAAAGAAATTAATAATGAATATCATATTGTAGATGTTAAATCAGCAAAAGTAGATGGAGAAAACATTAAAGAAGATACTTTCTATATGTTGAAAGACGGAAAATTTGTAGAAGTAGATTAAGTTGCCCTGGAAGGTGCGGTAACACCAACCAGGACGGTATCTAACTAAGAACGAGTTAGTTAAATACAGGATTATTATAACACAACCTCCTGTATTTGACAAACAAAAATATAACAGGAGGACTTTTTATGCAAAAAAATGGCGAAAATCAGCCGCTTTCCAGTGAAATCATTGCTGATCTGGAAGAAAAGCTGATGGCAAGAAATGTAATTATCGTTATTCTGGCAACTGCACTTGCAGTAACCACATCCAGAAGAAAGTGAGGACAAAATGAAAGAGGTGGTAAAGACAATAGGAGAAATATTTGTAGGAATAGGGATGTTTACAGTAATCTTCTCAATCACATGGATGCTTACATCATTTGATGTTATCGGGGTGTTATTCATATCAACAGTCTTATTCTCAATAGTGTTTCTTCCTATTATATTAGGAACGGAGGAAAAGTAAATGCAAAGATTAAATAAAGTAAGATTATCCGGCAGAGCCGGGGAAATAGTGTTCAGCCACGAACATTACGGAAGATACTATTACAAATTCATGCTGACAGTTATTCGCAAAAGTGGTGCAGTAGATATGTTTCCAATTGTTATAGAAGATTCCATTGTACGTGACAATGATTATAACGGAAAAGAAGTTGTGGTAACAGGAGCAATCAGAAGCATGGACACTTCTAAAAATCCAAATAAGCACCACAATGCTAATTATATCGCAGCAGACGAAGTGGAAATCCTGGAAGAACAGGTTCCAGAAGGTGATATAAACGAAGTAGAGTTTGTTGCCAGAAGTTGCACGAAAGAACCATATGCAAAACTTACACCAGTAACGCACAGGAAAGTTTCAAATCTTTTCGTAGCAATTCCAAGAGATCATTCAGAAAGAGCAGATTTTATTTGCTGCAATTTATGGGGAAAAGGTGCTGATCTGGCAGTAGAGGTTAAAAGAAATGATTACATTAAAGTAAACGGAAGGTTAATGAGCCGTGATGTTTATGTTAATGGGGAAGAAACGGAAAGTGTATATGAGATTTCCGTAAAAGAAATGGAGAAATTGGAGGATGAAGAATAATAAGAATGAAGTTCAGATATTTGACGTAATAATGGATATTCAGCCAGGAACGTTTTTCAAGGACGGAGAAAAATTCGTAAGATTCTATATTGGTGCAAAGCGTACCAGCGGGAACGTAGATTTACTTCCGGTAATTGTTGAAGAAAAGCAGACGGAAGGCTTAAAGATTGGAAAATACGTCTACGTTGAAGGGAGATACAGTTCTTCAAACAAACATGAAAATGGAAAGTCACATTTGATTCTTGAAATCAAAGCGGAAACAATCTGGTGTGGAGAAGGTGATTGGAGCGCAGAAGGTGAAAACAAAATCATTCTGGAAGGTTATCTTTGCAAGCCGCCTATTTACCGCAAAACACCAATAGGAAAAGAAATCTGTGATTTGATGATTGCTTGCAACGAATATGATTTACGAAGAACAGATTATATCCCATGTATAGCATGGCGGAAAGAAGCCAGAGAAGCTGCTGATTTCAAGGTTGGAGATTTCGTAAAAATAATCGGAAGAATCCAGAGCCGGATTTATCATAAAAAATTATCTGGTGATGAAGTAGAGATCAGAACCGCATATGAGGTATCAATAGGGAGGATAATCGAGCATGAAAGTGGAAGTGAAAAAAATTTACTTGGAGAATTACCAAAAGTTTCCGAGTAAGTCTGTAGATTTGTTTCCAAGAACAGAGATTTCCGGCAGAAACAGAGAAGGAAAATCCACATTAAAGGACGCATATTTGGATGTTCTGACAGGAAAGATGGCAAATGGTACAGAACCGACTTCTATCCGCAGAAAAGAAAATGGATTGGAAGTGCCAAAGGTTGATGTTGTAAGGGAGCTTACACTTGCGATTGATGGGAAAGAAAAAGTGATCCGCAAAATCACAAAGCAGAAGTGGAGAAAACCAAAAGGACAGTACGAAGAGGTGTTCGATGGAAATGAAACTTCTTATGAAATTGACGGATTCCCGGATAAATTAAAGGATTATACCGAGTTCATCCATTCAATAGCGGAGCCTTCAACACTTCTGATGTGCAGTAATCCAAAACCATTTCTGAATACATTACAGAAGTCAACAGCAGAATCCAGGAAGGTACTGGAAAAGATGTCTGGTTTCGATATTGCTCAGTTTATGGAAGAGAATCCACAGTACGCTCATGTGGAAGAAATCACAAAGGGGCATTCCGTAGAAGATACATTGAAGAAGCTCCGAAAAGAACTGAATGCACAAAAGAAAAAGGTGGATGCCAAAAACACGGAGATTGCATATGAAACCAATCGGACTGTTGAAGCAGAAGATACTTCTTCCCTGGAATCCAAAAAACAGGAGCTTAATGCGGACCTTTCCAAACTGGAAGAACAGGAACAGATTCTTGAAGATTCAGCAAAAGGCTATGACAGTCTTTCGTATGAAATCCGTGGTTTGAAATCTTCCAGGGATGGTCTGGTTAGCAAGGCGAATGAATGGTTAAGAGCCAGACAAAAATTTATTTCTGATACAGTTTCTGAACTTATGTTAAAAAAATCAGAAAAGGAATCAAGCATTCGTATTATTGGAATGGAACTGGGCAACCACATAAGGGAAGCACAACAGGCAAAAGCTGACTTGGATAGAGCCAGACAGGACTATCCGAGAATCAAAGAAATGGAGTTGGATGATTCTGAACTGAAAGCTATTGAAGCTGAAACATTCAATGATTCTGATACCATTTGCTCCACCTGCGGACAGGAACTGCCAGAAGAACAGATTTCCGAATTGAGAGCTTCCTTTGAAGAAAAAAAGAAAGCCAGAATTGAAGCACAGTTGAAAATAAAAGAATCCTTTGAATCGGAGAAGCAGGAAAAGCTTAAATATGTCTGCGACCTTGGAAATACTTCCGCTGCAAAATTAAAGAAAACTAACGAGGAAATCAACAAATTACAGTCGGAAATCAGTGAGGCACAGGATGAAGTTGCTGAACTCACTAAGCAGATTGAGGAAGAACAGTCCAAATTTACGGAGCTTCCAGAATCTGTAGATATGACAAATGATGAAGAATATCTTGCGGTTACAGCGAGAATTGCAGAACTTGAAGAGAAACTGAAATCATTTGATGATGTTCCTGGAAAGAAACAGGAATTAAGAATGCAGATCAGCAATGTTATGAAACAGATTTCCAATGTGGATGCAGACATTAAGATTGCACAGGCAGCAGTCACAGAAAAAGAAAAGCGAGTAGCCGAACTGAATGAGGAACTGAAAAGCCTTGGACAAGTTCAAGCTGATATTGAAAAAAACATTGACACCGTTCTTAACTTCTCAATTCAGAAAAATAAAGCACTGGCAGAGAAAATCAATCCATACTTTAAGCATTTCCAGTTCAGTTTCCTTGATTACACGATTGAGGGAAATCCAGTGGAAACTTGCAAGATGATCTGTAATGGAATCGACTACAACAGCGGATTGAATCATTCCGACAAAATTCTTTGCGAGGTTGATTTGCTGAATGGATTACAGGAAATGAATGGGCTGAATCTTCCGATTTGGATTGATGATAGCGAATCCGTGAATATTGATAGAATTCCTATGTTAGACAGGCAGATGATTATTCTGAGAGTTACGGATGGAGATTTGATGATAAAAGAAATTTAAAACAATCAGTTAGGGGGGAACATTATGACATTAATGGAATTACAAAAAATTTTAGGAGAAAGAATTGAATTAACAAATAGTATGGATGTTACAAGCGAGGAAGCAAAAAAAGAAAACGAAAAATCGGATATGATTGCTAGACTTGCAAAACAGATGATTAACAATGCAGATGTTGTTCTTAGAACGGATAAGCTGATTTCTGACGGAAAACTTGGAAAAGAAAGTATTATTTCAAAAATGGTTGGTGAAGAATAAGTATGCGTGGATACACAGAAGAGCAATTGAAGTGGTTAGAAAAAAACTGCAAAAAGCATGGTTCTTATAGAGAAATGACAGATATTTTTAATTTTACATTCGGGGAATCGAAAAAATGGAAAAATCTTCATTCTGTATTAAAACGTCATGGATATATTGATTGTGATGGGCGCGGCAGTATATTTTCAAAAGAACAAAAGGAATTTTTACAAAAAACACTTCCGCTTTTTTCGTATGAGGAAACCACTAGAAAATTTAATGAAAAATTCGGAGAAAGAAAAACCAGAAAACAGATAGAAATGTACTGCACAGACAATAGAATTAAAAGAAATTTGCCACCGCCAGAAATTGGTTCAGAGCATATAAGCGGAAACTATATTATGGTGAGAATAAATAATGACAAGAATGTATCAGAACATCAGCATTATAAAATGAAACAACATGTTGTTTGGGAAAAACATCACGGGAAAATACCAAAAGGGAAAATTATTGTTTTCCTTGATAATAACAGTTTAAATTGCGATATATCAAATCTGTATTTAACAGATAGGAAAGTGCTTAATCTTTTGACTGTTAATAAATGGCATTTTACAAATAAAGAGCAAAAGTTAGCTGCTTTAAAATGGTGCGAATTATATTTTGCTCAAGGCAAAGACATAAAAGAAGAGAATCCAAATAAGCGAATTTATATTCCAATGTCCTATGAAGAAAGATATAGAGTTTGCCCCGTATGTGGAAAAACGTATGAAGTATTTCAGCGGAGAAAAAGTGTTACATGTAGTAGAGAGTGTGCAAGCACATTAAATCATGGTGAATCTCTAAGAAAATATATGCTTGCAAACCCAAGAAAAAGAAGTATATGTAAAGTTGAAGGGTGTGGAAAGTATGTAAAAGAACTAGGGTATTGTGATTTGCACTATAACCGTTTTCGGTCAACAGGAGATCCTCTTAAAATAAAAAGAATAACATGGAATTCAAAAGCGGATGCTCAATCATTGGAACGTGAAGTACCGAACAAAGATATTAGATTACTTATGAAAGAAAAAAATTTAAGATCATACCAACTGTCTAAAGCAATGGGGTATGCCCCTGGATGGCTTGGTAAGAAAATGTCAAAACCTATGTGTGAAGAAACTAAAAAAATGGTTCTAAGAACAATTTATCAACTAGAAAACAAAAAGGAGATTATATGTCATCAGGAAGACCAACAACAGACCCAAAGCCCCGCACTATTGCTGTGAGGGTAAATGAACAGACTATGTACAAGCTTGAACAGGAAGCAACCAGGACAGACAGAAAGGTTTCTGAAATTGTTCGGGATTTAATAACGCAGAACTTTAAATAATTGAGCAATATTTCAAAATATCCAAATAAAGATAGAAAAGGAGAATTGATATGGCAGAAACAACAAACGCAAACAACACACCGGCAACACAGAACCAGGCAAAGGCACCAGTAAAGTACAATACTGATTTTAGCCTTGGGATTTTTGGAAGTTCTGATAACTTTATGATGGCAACGCAGATGGCAAAGGCATTCGCAAGCTCAACAATCGTGCCAAAAGAGTACCAGGGAAATTATGCGAATGGTCTTGTTGCTATTGATATGGCAAACAGGCTCAAAACAAGCCCTCTTACGGTTATGCAGAATCTCGATGTTATTCAGGGAAGACCTGCATGGAGAGCCACTTTCTTAATTGCTATGATTAACAGTTCTGGAAAGTATGATATGGAGTTACAGTTCGATGAAAAGCGAGATAAGAACGGAAAACCATATTCTTGCACTTGCTGGACAGAAAAGAACGGGCGAAAGGTTACTGGAATTGAGGTAACAATGGATATGGCACAGGCAGAAGGATGGGTTAATAAGAATGGCTCAAAATGGAAAACCATGCCACAGGTAATGCTTAGATACAGGGCCGCTTCTTTCTTCTCTCGAATGAATTGCCCGGAACTTTCAAATGGGCTTTATACAACAGAGGAAGTTATCGAAATTGCAGATGCAGACTACAAGGTTTTTGATCTGGAAAAAGCAGTTGAAAACGATATTAAAAAGAATGCAAATTCAGAAACATTTTCCCCTGTAATCGAAGAAAAGCCAAAGCAGCCAACCGTAGCCGAAACCGTAAAAACATCAGAGAAAGAAACAGTTCCGGCAGCAGAGCCAGCGGAAACAGAAATTCCGTCATTTATGAGCCAGGAGGAAATGTAGGATGAAAAAGAAATTGATTATTGCGGCAGCAGTAACAGCTTGTGTATCAATCACAGGATGTACCGCAAGCTTTGACAGGGAAGTAAAATCTTTTTCAAGTAATTGGAACGGTGGTCTGAACCGTACCGTAACTGTTTACGATTACAACGGCGGTAAAATCAAGTCCTGGTCTGGGAAGTTTGATGTTTCCGAATCTGAAAATGAAGTTTATTTTGATGATTCAGACGGAAAGAGAGTTATTATCCACGGCGGTATTGTCGTAAATGAGGAAAACTGACATGAGTAGAAGTGTAATTGAAACAATTAAAGAAGTTGTAAGCAATATGAACAGCGGACTTTATGATTTCACGGTAGATGGGAAATGTTCAGAATGCGGTTCGTGTTGTTCAAATTTTATACCGATATCATCCAAGGAAATCAAACAGATTAAGTGGTACATTCGCAAACACCATATCAAGGAATGCAGACATAATTTCACTGCTTCATTAATGGATTTAACCTGTCCGTTTCTGATGGACGATAAGGCAAAAGAGAAATGTTCAATCTACCCTGTTAGACCGGAGATATGCAAATCATTTGTCTGCAATGACCCACAGGGAGCCAGAAAGAACAAAGCTTTAATGCATAAAAAATATAAGCCTGTTGATATGAGAGAAACGTTTTTCGGAGGTGAGTAGGAATGAGATTAGCAAGTCAGAATGGGGAAATTGATGTTCCTTATGAAATCACATCATTAAGCAGAACTGGAAATATCATAAGAGCATATGTGCCAATGGTAGGTGAAAAAGGAACAGTCATGGCTCGTTATTCGACAGATGAAAAAGCCCAAAAAGCTATGAAAGCTTTGCATAAAGTGTATGCAGGAATGTTTTTAGCACAAAACATTGAAATGAGCGATGATGATTACGAAGAATGCATAAAAATGGCTGCAAGAGGTTTCGGAATCATTAAAACCATGGTTAACAGCCCAGATATGAAATTCGAGCCTGCAAACATTGTGTTTCAGTTCCCGGAGAATGATGAAGTATGAAAGAAATAGGAAGAAAGAAAATAAATTGGGATTCCATTGTGACTGTGGAATTATCGCTTAAAGAGCTTCAATTAATAAGGGACGCAATGGTGGCTACAGATTTAAAAGATATGAAAGAATTATGGCGCGGAGCTCCTCCATATCAGCAGGACGATAAAAATATGATTGGAGAAACTGCTTCTTCAATTTTAAATAGCTACAAATAAACAGAAAGCGAGGTGATGAAAAATGTTCATGAGAATAGTAAATACAGGGAGTACACATGGAAACTGCTATGTTTTGAAATCCAACAGCGGAGAAATGCTTCTTCTTGACTGCGGATGCAAATACAAAGACATTCTGAAAGCTATTGATTACAGAACAAGTGATGTTTCTGGCGTGCTTCTAACGCATGAACACGGTGATCACCGTGAATCATTTAAAAATCTGATGAATTTAGGCATTCAGATTTACACCAATGATGAAACCGTGGAACATCTGCAAATCATCACTGGCGAATTGATGAAAGGAGTTCCAGAGAAAAGACCGTTTCGGGTTGGTTCGTTCACTGTAATACCGTTCTATTTGCCGCATACTACAAGGGATAAGGACACAGGGCAACTTATTCAATGTTTCAATTATGGGTATATCGTGGAACATGAAGAAATGGGAAAGCTACTGTACATGACAGACTTTGAGTTTTGCCGATACAATTTCAAAGCAATGCGACTGAACCACTTGGTTATTGAGTGCAACTATTGTAAAGAATTGGTTGACAAAACAGCTGAAAATTACACGCACAGGCTTAAAGGGCATTGCTCCTTAGATACTTGCAAAAGCTTGGTGAATACAAACCATACGGCAGCATTACGGACAGTAACATTGGTGCATTTGAGTAATGAAACAGCTGACCCGGAACAGATTTTGAAAGAGATAAAAGAAGCAGTGGTTTGGGATGATGCCCTGGTGCAGATTGCCAGACCTGGACTTGAAGTTAACTTGGACTTATGTCCGTTTTGAAAGGAGAAATAGATGGTATCAATTGACTTAAAAGATTGGAAAGAAGTAACAAAAGGAATTTATGTAAATCCAATTTCTGCAAATGCAGCTTATGAAATCCATATTAAATACTGGGATATGAAAACAGATATTCTTTCAGCAAATGCAGAACTTTATATTGTAGGAGATTGGCACGAAAAAGATGGAAGAAACATCAGAGAAAGGGAAATACTGCTTGATTTTGCATCTGTTATGGCTTGCCTTGGAAAAGCGATTGAAGATGATAAGGAAAACAATTCGGCTGAATGATTGAAAGGAGAAAATTAATGCCAAAAAAATTTAGAAACTATGTAATTAAAGGACAGGAGCATGTAGACCGAAAAACAGGAAAAACAATTCCTTCACCTAGTGTATGGCGTTCAGTAAAAGATGTGCTTCCAGAAACTCCAACTGATGATACAGCATGTTTGTATTATGTAAAGCTGAAAAACTCTGAAAAAATCATCATGCTTGCATATACTGGAAATGGCGAATGGACTGACACACTAGGAAAAGAATACAAAGGTGTAGAGACATGGCTTGAATATATGCCAAAAGAACATCCAATAGTCGAAAGAAAGACTTTCTTAAATGAAGATATTTTGAAAGCTATTGTTTCTGATTATATGGAAAAAACTGAAGGAGTTACGGTTAATACAAATAATGTATTTTTTAAAGTAGGAAGAAAATCTGTCGGCTATGGAATGAGTGAACATGAGGAATTGGTATTTATTGGATGTGATGTGATAGCTATAGGGGAGGGAAATTGAAAATGAGCGTATTCAGCGTACCAGTAACGATTGGTATTAATGAGGAAGAAATTGCAAAGGAAATCCGTAAAAATGTTGAGGACAGGGTAGTTGAAAAAATTACCAAAGAAATCAAAGAAGTTATTTATAAAAAAGAATTATACGGTAACAGAGAAACCAATGAACCGTTGTGCAGAATGATTCATTCTCATATTAGCGAGATACTAGAAAAGAACGAAAGCGTGATCGTACAGGAAGCGGCAAAAGCCTTGGCAGATAAGATGATTAAAACCAAGGCTGTGAAAGAAGCAATAAAAGAAACTATTGAGAAAGTTAAGGAGGATTAGCTATGGGAAATATGATGAGTTTAAATATCAGTGACGATGTAATAAAAGCAGCAATACAAGAAGAAGTTCACGCCGGAATCGTAAAGGCATTAGGCGACCCATCCGTTATTGTACGTGATGCGATAAAAACAATGACGAATAGGTATGTTAATAAAGAAGGAAAATTTTGCGATAAAGGGAGTTGGAACGCAAAACCATATTTTGACTGGCTTGCAGAAGATATTGTAAAAACCACAGTAAAGGAAGAAATTGAAAAATATGTAAATGAAAACCGTGAGGAATTTGCAGAAGAGATAAGAAAGCAGTTAAAGAGTGTGGATTTTAAAAAGAATATCACCGCATCTTTCTTGCAGGCTATTGTTAAGTGTACAGAATCTGAATGGAAAATGCCAGTAGCAATTTCGTTTGATAGATTAAAGGAGGATGATTATTAATGAAAATCTTCTTAAAAACACTTTACAAACTGAAAAAGTCAGAACCTTCCGAACCGGAATGCAAGTACGACAAAGGTTGGAATGATGCAATCAAGAAAGTTGAAGAACTGATTTGCTCATACAGTTCTGCGGATATGTGGATTCCAACAGAAGTGAAGTTGCCGCCAGAGCCAGATGTGAGAGAAAGCCCAGAAGATAGGATAAAATACAACGTTACCATAAAAGACGCCGAGTTACCAACAAGCCTTACATATTTAGGTGGTGAAAGATGGGGCATGGTAAAAAAACACGGAATTGCATATTACCCAGTCATTGCATGGCAACCAATGCCACCAGCATACAAGCCAGGGAGGTAACACCATTGGAAATAACAATTGGAATTGGCACAGATGAAATTAAAGAAATCATCATGGAGCATATAAAAACAAAAGGATTCAATGTAACAGAAGATGATATTTCCTTTGTTATCGGGAAAGAAGAAACTGTAACAGGAAATGCAAAGAAAATTAAACACGCACTTATTAGATGCGACATTCAGATTGAGAGGTGAGAAATTGTGAATATTGTTATTCTTTCTGGAAGATTAACTGCTGATCCAGATATCAGAATGGGAACGAATGATACCAAAATCGCAAGATATATTTTGGCTGTCGAGAGAAGAGTGAAAAAGAATACAGAAAGAAAATCTGACTTTATCACTTGCGTATGTCTTGGGAAAAATGCAGAATTCGCAGAGAAATATCTTAAAAAAGGAACGAAAGTAAATGTGCGTGGAGAATGGCAGACCGGAAACTATACGAACAAAAATGGCGAAAAAGTTTACTCAAATGATTGCCTTGTTGCAGAGCATGAATTTGCAGAAAGAAAAAGCCAGTCACCACAGGCACAGGAAACAGACACACGACCAGTACCGCCGCCAGAACCTAGTTTCATGGATGTGCCGGATTTAGGCGGTATGGAAGATGAATTTCCGTTTAGTTAGGAGATGAAATGAAAGATTTAATTATAGATTGCTTTGCCGGGGGCGGCGGCGCATCAGTAGGCATTGAAATGGCACTTGGTAGACCTGTAGACATAGCAATTAACCATGATCCAGATGCAATTCTAATGCACAAGACTAATCATCCCGGAACGCTACATCTGACAGAAGATATTTTCAAAGTAGATTTGCAGAAATATGTCGGAAATCAGCACGTAGCATTGATGTGGGCTTCTCCAGACTGTACAAGCCATTCAAAAGCAAAAGGCGGTCAGCCGAGAAAACAGGGGCTTCGCATTCTTCCATGGGCGGTATATAAACACACCAAAGAAATTCTTCCGGATGTAATAATTATGGAAAATGTGGAAGAAATTCAGCAATGGGGTCCGCTTGATGACAAAGGACATCCAATAAAAGAAAGAGCCGGAGAAGATTACCGAAAATTTATTTCAGCAATGGAAAGTATTGGATATGAATTTGATAGCCGAGAAGTCGTAGCTGCGGATTATGGAGCGCCGACTACAAGAAAACGTTGGTATGCGGTATTTCGTAGGGATGGAAAGCAGATAATATGGCCAAAGCCTACACATAATCGTTTTGGAACAGACGGTCTGAAACCATATGAACAGTGCGGAGATTACATTGACTGGTCAGATTTAGGCAAAAGTATATTTGACCGTTCAAAGCCACTGGCAGAAGCAACACAGAAACGCATTGCAAATGGAATTAAGAAATATATCGTTGATAATACAGAACCATACATTGTAAAGAATAAAGATGCACTGGCGTTTATCATTCAGTATCATGGAGAAACTAGAGAAGGTGATTCCAGAGGACAATTACTGACAGAGCCGATTAAGACCATTGATACGTCAAACAGATATGGACTTGTGACAGCTTTTATCACGAAATATTACAAGACTGGAATCGGTCAAGGATGTGACGAGCCACTGCATACGATTACTACTTCACCCGGTCATTTTGGCGTGATATCCGCTTTTCTGGTTAAATATTATGGGACAGGATGTGGACAGGTATTGAATGAGCCGCTTGGAACCATTACCACAAAAGACAGGTTCGGGCTGGTAAATGTTCTGGTTGATATTCATGGAGAGAAATACATCATATCAGATATTTTTCTCAGAATGTTAAAGCCAGAAGAACTAAAGGTGATGCAGGGGTTTCCAAAAGATTACATCATTGACCGAGACTACAAGTGGAGAAATTACCCTATTGCAAAACAGGTAGCAAGAATTGGAAATAGTGTCGTGCCGGTTGTAGCAGAAGCGCTAGTAAAAGCAAATTGTTCATATTTGAAAATCGGAGAACGTAAGGCTTCACCGATGATTTATATGCAGAATAATGGACAGGTTGCATTTGGATAGAAAGGAGAGAAAATAATGAAACCAGTTTTAGAAACCAAATTCGAGTATAAAGGCTATCCGTGTGTAGTTCTGTTCATGCCGAGAGCATACAGATGCGGATACGTTGGAATACCTAACAGCCATAAGCTGGCAAAGAAAAGTGTTGATGATTTAGATTATCTTGACTGCCATGGTGGAGTTACTTATTCAGAACCATTTTTACACGATTGTGACGATGATGATATATGGTGGATTGGATTTGACTGCGCTCATTGTTTCGATGGTTATGATATTGAGACAGCAGAACAGTATTTCGGGGAAGAACCAGGCTTCAAAAAAATGCTTAAAATAATGGGATATTGCTGGAGAGAATTAAATAAAGATCCAGATTGCAAAATTCGTTCACTTGCCTATGTTAAAGATGAATGCAAGAAACTAATTGACCAGATTGAAAAAGGGTGATTCCGGTTGGATTATAAAAAACTTAGACAGGCAAAAGCTATTGAAGCAACGAACCGAAAAAGGCTTCTGAAAATCAATCCGAAGCTTGATGATGGCAGTGGAATTTATTTTTTAACCAGAACTGATGAAAACGAAATCCTATACTTTTATATAGGGCAAGCAGTACATATAATTCAACGGATGTGTTCTCATCTTACTGGGTACCAGCACATTGATTTATCAATAAAGAAGAGAGGATTTTACAGTAAAGAAAATCCGTATGGGTGGAAAATAAATTTTATCCATTATCCAGTAGAACAGCTTGATAAAATGGAACAGTATTGGATATTGGAATACACAAAAAAAGGGTACCAATGCCGATACAATAAAACGTCTGGAAGCCAAGGAGAAGGGAAAGAAAAAATAAATGAATTTCGTCCGGCAAAAGGATATAGAGATGGAATCCAGCAAGGCAAAATAACCCTTGCGCGAGAATTAAAACACATCATTGATACTCACTTAAACGTATCAATCAGACCAGAAAAAGCAAATAACAAAGTATCTATTAAGGCGTTGGAAAAATTCAACGACTTACTCAATGAAGAAAACTATCACTGATTCTAACACACCAGTAGTTCTACTGGCTAAATTCCAAAGATAAAAAATAAAAAATGAAAGGAGCTTGCCTTCAGCTGACGTAAGGGTGCACCGGGCTTCTTTTAAAAATGAATTATGAAGATTTTTTAAAGAGCAAACGATTTGTTCTTGAAAGCAGTGGGTTTGATATTGATAAATCGGAATTAAATCCAATGTTGTATGAATTTCAAAAAGACATTGTGAGATGGGCTTTAAAGAAAGGAAAAGCCTGCATATTTGCTGATTGCGGTTTAGGAAAAACACCAATGCAACTTTCGTGGGCACATCAAGTTTGCACACACGCTGGTGGAATGGTTCTTATTCTTGCACCGTTGGCTGTGGCGGATCAAACGAAGCGTGAAGCTGAAAAATTTGGTTATACTGCAAAAGTTGTGGAAAGCCAATCTGAATGTATCAGCGGTATTAATATTACCAATTATGAAAAAATGGATAAATTTGTTGCAAATGAATTTGTGGGAGTTGTACTTGACGAAAGTAGTATTCTTAAATCTTATTCTGGAAAAGTCAGAACAGCAATTATTCAGAATTTTCATTCAGTTCCTTATAAGTTGGCTTGTACTGCAACACCAGCCCCCAATGACTATATGGAAATAGGAAATCACAGCGAATTTTGCGGCGTTATGACACGGTCGGAAATGTTATCAATGTTCTTTGTGCATGACGGTGGACAAACATCTAAATGGAGATTAAAGGGGCATGCAACAGATGTATTCTGGCAATGGCTGGCAACATTCAGTGTATTTGTAGATAACCCAGCAAATATCGGGTATCAAGTATCTGGCTACGATCTTCCGAAACTTAACATTAACGAAATTATTGTAGACGGAAATGAGCCGATAAAAGAATCATTAACACTTACAGAACGAAGAGAAGCCAGAAAGGAAAGTCTTGAACTTAGATGTAAAAAAGCTGCGAAACTTGTAAATAGTTCAAATGAGAAATGGCTTGTATGGTGTGATTTAAATGACGAATCAGCAAGATTAAGCGAACTGATATCTGAATCCGTGGAAGTAAAAGGCTCTGATAAATCAGAATATAAAAGCAACTCTATGTTGGCGTTTTCTGATGGAACGGTCAAATGCCTTATCACAAAGCCCAAAATTGCAGGGTTCGGCATGAACTGGCAGAATTGCCACAATATGATATTTACTGGACTTTCAGATAGCTATGAGCAGTATTACCAAGCAGTCAGACGGTGTTGGCGGTTCGGGCAAGAGAAGCCTGTGAATGTTTACATTATTATTTCCGCGAAGGAAGGCTGCGTAAAGGAAAATATTGAAAGGAAGCAATGTGATTTCCAGAAAATGCAGTCTGAAATGACAGAATTAACAAAGGAAATAACAAAAAAAGAGCTTAAAAGCACTTGCCGTATAAGTACGCCTTATGAGCCAACAAAAGAAATGAAATTGCCAGATTGGGAGGAATTTACAGCATGAATGTTTTAGACCAGGTTGTTAAAGAAAAATACGCAATATACAACGGCGATTCTTGCGAAATCACAAAAGAAATCCCGGACGAAAGTATTCATTATACAGTATTTTCACCACCATTTTCTAGCTTGTATACATACAGTAACAGTGACCGGGATATGGGGAATAGTAAGGGAGATGATGAATTTTACAACCATTTTATCTATCTGGCAAAAGAACTGTATCGAATAACAATGCCCGGAAGATTACTTAGTTTTCATTGTATGGACTTGCCGCTTATGAAAGAGCGTGACGGCGTGATTGGCTTGAAAGACTTTCCAGCAATCATGCGACAGATTTTTGAAGATTGCGGATTTATTTACCATAGTAAGGTTACCATCTGGAAAAATCCAGTAACTGAAATGCAAAGAACAAAAGCATTGGGACTGCTGCATAAGCAGATTAGAAAAGATAGTGCAATGAACAGGCAGGGAATCCCGGATTATATTGTCACAATGAGAAAGCCAGGAGAAAATCCAGAACGAATTTCGCATACACACGAGACTTTTCCTGTTGATGTGTGGCAAAACTACGCAAGTCCAGTATGGATGGACATTAGGCAGAGCGATACATTACAGAAAAAATCTGCACGAGAAGATAAGGACGAACGTCATATTTGCCCTTTGCAGCTGGAAGTTATTCAGCGCTGCATTGAATTATGGAGCAATCCAGGAGATATAATTTTTGACCCATTCGGTGGTATCGGTTCCACCCCATTTGTGTCTTTAACACTTGGAAGAAGAGCAATCTCATGTGAACTTAAAGAAAGCTATTTTAAACAAATGAAAGCAAATGTAGAAGAAGCACTGAATGGAAATGTAATGGATTGCCCGGTAGGACAAATGAGTATTGAGGATTTTTTATCGTAAAACAATGTTATCAGCAAATATCAATCTTTGATTATTTAAAAGGAGAGTGATTACATGGCAGAGAATACCAATGAATGTGTTATTGAGTGGATTCCCGGAAGAGATTATGTAGGGCTTACTGCCAAGAATGGAAGTGCCTGGAAGAACAGATGCGAGGAATTAGAAAAGGAATTTCCAGAAGATGTGAAAATTATTGCCAGAAATAACGATGGATCTATTTTCGCCCACTTGCCTTATTCCTACATTAAAATCAATCCACCAAGAAAATATTCCGACGAAACGAAAAAGAAAGCTGCGGAAAGATTAAATAAAATGCGTGAAGAGAAAAGTAATACTGCGGCAGAATAGCCGTTTTGCGTATGAATTACCGTCAGAGAAAATATAATGAGGGACAATCTGCCAGAAACGATATTTACAGATTTCTGGTGGAGTATTTTGAGAAACACGGATATATGCCTTCTTACGAAGAAATCATGGATGGGACAGACCTCACAAAATGCACTGTCCAGAGACATATGCGGCAATTGGAGATGGATTCTCTGATTGCCACAGAACATCCGGGAATATCGAGAGCATACCGTTTGACGGAATACAGATACGAAAGGGAAAAATATGGGAAGCAAATTAAAGATGAAAGCACCAAAGAAAAAATAGGGTGCTGGCTTGTGACAATCAAATGTCACAGGCATTCGCCAGAGCCATGCAGAATTCACGTAAAGAGCTGGAAGTCATGCAAGATCAAGCCTATAACGATGGCTTCAATACTGGTGACGACTGGGCGAATACAATTAACACGGTAACAACTATGTTGGCATTACGGAAATTGCATGGATTTTCCACTAAAAGACTTTTGGACGTAATCAATTGTGCAAATGAGTTTGTAGGACAAGCGAACCGTGGCGAAAGAAGCTTTATGAGCATGATTGAGGAATTGGAATCTGAAACAGATGTAAGAATCCCAGATTTGAATAAGGGACTTGTTAAAAAATTTGGTAAATAAAATATGATGATAAAAAGAGTATCACTAAATAAATGGTATAATTATCCAACCGATTATCGTACGGTAGTCGGTCTGCGAGAATGAGAGGAATGAAATGAAGAAAATAGTATGTTTAATCTTAATTTGCATTTTCTTGACTGGTTGTTCCAAAAATGTTTCGTACAAGAACCGTGATTTACAAGAAGAAATCACATATACCTATGAAGATGTAGACGCAATTATCACTTACATAGATATGCGAAAATGGTTTGTCATTTGTCCTCGCTGGCAGTGGGAGATATCGGTTGAATATGACGGGCTGACTTATGAAGAAGATAGCTTTGCGAATGGAGCAATGAATAGACCGAGTTTTTCAGACAGTCAAAAGGGTGATTCGATAAGAGTTCAATTAGCAAACAAATATGTGAACGGAGAACTGATAGACCGGTATATATCGAAAATTAAATAGGGAGAAAATATAAGCGTGGAAAGTGAGGACGCAATGACAGAACAGGAAAAGAAGGAACTTCTGGATGAACTGGAAAAGCGCATTGACGAAAAATACAAAGGTTGTCTTACCAGAGAAGATGTTGCAACCACATTAAAAGCACCGAGAGAAAAGTGGTTCAGAGACGAGAATGGGAACGGAAGAAGTTCTCTGATGATGGATGCTTTTGATTCATCTATTATCTCGTGGCAAGTCTGGGAAACAATCAGAAAGTTGACTTGCGTTATATGTGGTAAGCAGTATGTCAGACAGCTTGCAAATGTAGAAAATGCGGATGAGATTGCAGAGAAACTTTGCCAGTTTGTTTATGACTTGAAGATGGATTTTAAGAAACAGGAGGACACAAAATGTTAATCAGAAGTCAGGATAAAACAGCACTGGTAAAGTTTGAAAACATTGTAATAAATCTAAAGCTCCCAGATTCATTGAATATTATATGTTGGAGTTTGCAGGATGCACAGAGAAGTGGAGGATATTTTATTTTAGGAAGATATTCCACAAAAGAAAAAGCCATGAAAGTACTGGATATGATTCAGGAAGCCTATGGAGATTCGGAATACACAAAATATGTAATTCCAGAAGTATGTAGGATATTAAGTATGAAGCCAAAAACGGAAGAAAACAAAGCACATGCGGGAGAACTTGGAGAAATGCTCAAAAAAGGAATGACGTTCCAGATGCCAGAGGATAGTGAGGTGGAAGTATGAGCAGAGTACGAAACAGATTAGAGCAATACAAAGCTGAGATAGAAAAGAAATCGCAGTATAAGCATGGGCTTCCAGGGAGTGCGCTGGATATCGTAAATAGTCTTCTGGACGATCTGGAACAGGACGAGAAAGAAAATGGGTGGATTCCGGTAAAATATCATCAGATATCAGAAAAAGAACGTGCGGAAGAATCCATATCAACTGATATACAGTATATGCTTGACTGCAAAATGCCAGATGACGGACAAGAAATATTGGTTACTAACGGAGAAACAACATGGCAAGATACAAGCTTTATTGATTGTGACGGATATTATCTTGATAGCAATTATGATTGGATTGAGATTACGGCATGGCGACCACTTCCAGAGCCATACAAGGAGGGCTGAGGAATGCGGTTAATCGACACAGATAAATTAAAAAAAGATATACTGCTTCAAAATATCTTAGGAGAACCAATACAGAAGATTATAGACAGATATATACATATTGTTGACGAGCAGCCGACAGCTTTTGATGTGGATAAGGTTGTGGAACAATTAGAGAATTATTTATTTGAAAAATATTGCATAGAAGAAGATACAATAATTGATGAAATTATAAAAGGCGGTGAAACTGAATGAGTAGACTGATTGATGCTGACGAATTAATTAAATACATCAAAATTTGGGAAATTGGAACAAGTATTAGTTCCGACCAGAAAGAGTTTATTGATTGTGTCAATGAGCAACCGACAGTTTTTGATGTGGATAAGGCTATTAGCGAATTGGAAAGAGATAAATTCATTGAATCAGAATGTATTTTATCTGATGTGCATCAAGGATACAATGCTGGACTGAGCAGGGCAATCGAAATCGTGAAAGGCGGTGGAGTTGAATGAGCAAATCAGTATTAGTGATTGACACGCCAGAAAATTGTTATGGCTGCCCGTTCGGAACTGAATATTGTGGAAATCTTGAATATGAGGGATGCTGTGAATTAGCTGACTGTTTATATTATGATGCAATTCTGATGACAGAAGAACATTATGATTGCGAAAGCAAATCAAGACCTGATTGGTGTCCGCTTATGGATTTGCCAGAAAAAGACAATGGAGATTATCCGGCTAATACGTCTGATTCCAGCTTTGCAGAGGGCTGGAATCAGTGTATTGATGAGATTACAGGAGGAAATTATGATGATTGATTTAACTGGAAAAAGCGTATTCGTAAAAACGCAGGAAGAGTATTTGAAAGTTCTGAAAATGGCAAAATTACAGGGATTTAAGTGGATAGGAGAAAATCATTTAAATGCACTGAATATTCCGATTCCGAATATGTTAAAATTTTACGATGACAAAAATGTAACTTATTACAGTGATGATAAGCCCTTGTATGAAGCATCCGAAATTGTTGTGTGCGAAGAAAAGATTAAGGAAGCAATAGCTCACGTTAAGTATTTTGCTGACAATAAATATAGAATGTCATTAACAGATAAAGTTATTGAATCAATGTTATTACTTGCAAATACAGTAGAAAGTCAATTGGAAGAGGTGAAGTAGATGGAGAGATTAACAAAAAGAGATTTTTCAAGAATCACATATAACGAACGCCGAAGCATTATGTGCAGTTCATATTGCGATAATTGCTCACAGGGTGCAGGAAATTGCAAAACAGTAAAGAATATGATTAAAAAACTCGCCACTTATGAAGACTTAGAAGAACAGGGCTTGCTTGTGAGATTACCGTGTAAAGTCGGAGATACGGTATATGTTCCAACAAGAAATTTTGTTTCAGAATTGAGAATCACGATGGTTTCAGTTAATATGCACGGAACCTATTTTAGTTGGATGTTAAATAGTGGAATCTATCCCAACTTGGACGGATTTTCAGTAAACAAACTTGGCAAAACCGTATTCCTTACCCGTGAAGAAGCCGAGAAGAAGTTGGATGAGATAAAGAATGCATAGACATCAATGGATTAAATACCATCACCACAGAAGAGGATGGGTGTACAAATGTATTATTTGTGGAAAATCATGTAATGGAAGGTGAAAAAAAGTGGACGTTAAAGAAGCAAAAGATATATTATCCGATATGAGAGACCAGCATTTATGTTTCTTGGGAAATTCAGAAATCAAAGAAGAATGGCAAAAAAAATATCTTAAAGAAGCATGGGCGTGTGATTCTGGAGCAAAGGCTCTTTCCGGATTAATCACAGGGGTAAAGATTGACAAAGGTATTATCGCAGATAGCATTCAGCACTATGGCAAAAACAATCAAAGCACGGTTTGCATGGAAGAATGCGCCGAACTTATTCAAGCAATCAGTAAGACAAAGCGTGGAAAAATTGACCGTGATAACATGATAGAAGAAATTGCAGATGTTTTGATCTGCATCGAAATGCTAAAGCAAATGTACATGATTTCTGATGAAAAAATCAATAAGTGGATTGAAAAGAAACAGGCGAGAGAGGTAAAAAGAATTAGTCAAAATGAATTATTATAGCTGCATCGTCAAAGCAATTGTATGGATTTTAACCGCTGTTACTGTGTCTATTATAATTTATTACATTCAAAACGCATTGTGCTTGTGTGCATTTTTGATTCTATTTATAGTCTGTTCATACTATCAAAAATGACAATCTGGAGGCGAAAATATGAAAATTTCAAAAAGGCGAAAATTATCAAAAGAAGAGCGCATGAAAGTATATGAAAAATGCAAAGGGCATTGCGCTTACTGTGGTTGCGCATTGGAATATAAAGATATGCAAGTAGACCACGTAAATCCTATACGTTGTGGCGGAGAGGACGATATTTCCAATATGCTTCCTGCGTGTCGCTCTTGCAATCATTACAAATCAGCTTTAAAACCAGAAGAATTTAGAAAATATCTTTCTGGGATTCCAAAAAGACTTATGAGGGATAGCATTCCGTTTCAAGTAGGAGAAAGGTTTGGAATTGTTAGAATTGTTACAGATGATGTGACTTTTTATTATGAAAAAATCAAAAATAAAAATAGAAATAGGGAGGATTAATCATGAATAAGAAAGAAATCACAGAGATCAAGAAGCAGTTTACACCAGCCAATTGTGCAATCACACGCATTTGTGGTTGTTATGTGGATGCAGAAAAAAATAAGAAAACCAAAATTAAAGAAGCTTTCCTTTCCCTTCCAGAGGAAGAAATGTTTAAGTATTTTGACATTTTCAAGAAAACCATGTCTGGCAGACTTGGAAAAAGCCTTATGAATCTTGAATTCCCATTAGCACAGGAAAAAGAGGGTGGAACACAGGAATTTCTTATGCGGATCAGAGCAAGTAAGCTTAAAGATGATGATCTTTTGGATGAGTTTTACGACAAAGTGATTGAAAATTACGATTATCCAGAAAATTACTACATAGTTCTCATTCATGCAGTATATGATATTCCAGGAAAAGCTTCTGATGGAACCGAAATGCACGATGCATCAGAAGAAATTTATGAACACATTCTGTGCAGCATTTGTCCAGTAAATCTTTCAAAGGCTGGGCTTAGCTATGATGTGGCTGAAAATAACATCAAAGGCAGAATTCGTGATTGGGTAGTCTCAAGACCAGAAACAGGATTCTTATTCCCTGTATTCAATGACAGAAGTACTGATATTCATGGAACTTTGTATTTCAACAAAAACATAAAGAATATTCATCCAGACTTCATCGAAAACGTTCTTGGCACACCAATTCCACGTATACCCGGCAATGAGATCAATGTCTTTTCAGATTTTATCATGGACAATTTCGAAGGAAATACAACATTCAATTTCACTGAAAGCCTAATTGAATCTTTGCAGGAAGTAAGAGAACAGAAGAAAGACAGCCCGGAGATGATAACTGTATCATGTGACGAAATGGAACAGATTTTTGAATATTGCGGAGTTCCAGGCGAGAAGTTATCAGATTTCAAGGAAAACTGGGAAACGTATTTCAGTAATGAGCCTGCTGCACTTGACAATATCCACAATTCAAAAACTGCAAAAATTGTAACACCAGATGCAACAATCTGCATCCAGCCGGATAAAATTGCTCTGATTGAATTGAAAGAAATAAACGGCGTTCCATCTCTTGTGGTTCCGGTAAATGGAGAACTGAAAATCAATGGAATTGAAGTTGAATTAAAATAAACACTTTTTAAAAATCCAGAGATTGGAGAAAGGAATTTCAAAATTGGCAAGCGATGTAAAATGGATAAAAATATGTTCAGACATTTTTGATGATGAAAAAATAATGCTAATTGAAAATTTGCCAAGTGCGGACAGCATTATCGTAATCTGGTTTAAATTGTTGTGCTTAGCCGGAAAAAATAACAACAGCGGTGTTTTTATCCTAAACGATAAGATTGCATATACTGATGAAATGTTAGCGACAGTATTCAGGAGAGATATTAACACGGTTCGATTAGCGTTAAAAACATTTGAGAACTACGGAATGATCGAAATTGTTTCCGGAGTTTACACAATTCCGAACTGGGGAAAATATCAAAATCTTGATAAAATTGAGCAAAAAAGCCAATATATGCGAAACTATATGCAAGAATATCGAAAAAAGCAGAAAGACAAAATAGAGTGTAAAACTAACAGTAAACTTTACGGTAAAGTTAACAGTAAAACTAACGTTAGCTCGGCAGAAGTATATAATAAAGAACTAGATAATAAAGAATTAGATAATAAAGAAAAAGAAATAGAAGAAGAGAATGATTTAATAGTATCTAAAGATACTATTCGTCAGACTGACGTCCAACGAATCATTGATGAATGGAATACTCTGGAAGAATTTGGTATCACTCCTGTAAAAAGAATGACACCAAAACGAGAACAGGCAGTAAAAGCTAGAATCCGTCAGAACCATATGGACGATATCTTAGAAGCCATTGAAAACATTCGCCATAGCACATTCCTACAAGGGCAAAATAAAAATGGCTGGATGGTTACGTTTGACTGGTTCTTAAAGCCTGGAAATTTCGCAAAAGTATTTGAAGGGCAATACGCAGACAAGTCTACGAATAGACCGTGCAGCTACATGGAGAAAATCCAAAACAGGGTAAGCGAGGTGGATAATTGGGTATGACAAGAGAAGAATGGGCGGTACTGGTAAAGGCAATGAAAGCTGTGTACACTTCCCCAGCATTTCTGCCAGATCAATATGCTTTTGATACTTGGTACGGATTACTGAAAGACCTGGATTACAAGCTTTTAAGTTTCGGATTAAAGAAATATATGCAGACGGAATGGAAAGAGCCATCAATAGCCGCATTAAGGCAATGCGCACAAAGCGTTGCACCGCAAAAGGAAGAGCTGAACGAAACAGAAGCATGGGAAAAGGTATGCAAAGCTATTCAGAACTCTACATACAATGCAGAAGCAGAGTTTGGTAAGCTTCCAAAAATCATTCAGAAAGCAGTATCAAGTCCGGCACAACTTAGAGAATGGGCGGTATCTGAAAATGTAGATGGTACATGGTGGAGTGTAGTTCAGTCCAACTTTCAAAGGACTTACCGGGCAGAAGTGCAAAGAGAACAAGAACGAAGAAAACTAAGTCCAGACCTTTTAAAAATTATAGATACTGCCAGATTGGGAGGTGCGGGAAATTGCCAGATAGAAAACCATGGAGAGAATTAAAAAGCACTGAAATTATAGGCTTAAAGCGGAGACAATGCTCGAAATGCGACTATTACAGCAAGAGCGAAAATGCATGGAGTACAAATGCAGCCTGTGATTATATCTTGATTGAAGAACATAGTAGAGGATGTGATCCGAGGGATTGTGTTAAAAATGGTATCTTCAAGAAGAAAGCGAGAGGAAAATCAAGAGTAAAGCGAGTGATTCTATGAGGAAGATAAGCGAAATGTATAAGCAATCTGGCGGTACAGTTTATCAGCATACCTGTTCTGATTGCAGATTCTTCTATGGTGGCAAATTTCCAAGGTGCTTGCAATACGAACTGGAAATTGATTGGAATCCAGATTATATAGCTTGCAAATTTTACAATCTGGAAGAATCTCAGATTGATGGACAGGTCAATATATTTGATTTGTTGTAAAACGTGATAATTGTGTACTTAAAATAGCAAAGAATCGTTCAAAAGAGAATAATTGTAGAAATTATAGGGCATACAAAAGATAAAGAAAAACAGCGCTTAAAACGAGATAATTATATGGAGGGACAATTAATGGAAAAAGCTATATTGTATGCCATAAACGAAAGAATGTTTTCACTTGGTCTGATAGATGAGAAAACAAGAGATAAAATTAAAGCTGAAATCAGCATTAGAAAGTAACGACAATGTATTGAGTGGATTTATATGAGGTGTTATACTTTATATGATTCCACTCCCTGTTTATTAAGGGAGAAATGAACTATGAATATTTATTATGTCAGAGAAAAATTAAGAAATTGCTCTATTTACGACATTGAACTAAACGTTGCTTATTATGCCAGGGTTTCTACTGAAAAAGTTGAACAGCAAGCATCCATTAAGCACCAGGAGGAACATTTTGAAGAGCTGATACATTCTAACAACAGATGGAAGTTTGCTGGTTCTTACATTGATGATGGTATTTCTGGAATACATGCGGATAAAAGAGAAGAATTTCAAAGAATGCTCAGAGATGCAAAGCTCGGAAAAATTGACATGATTATTACGAAAGAAATTTCAAGATTTGCACGAAATACTCTTGACAGCATCCAATATACCAGGGAATTGTTATCTTACGGCGTATGCGTGTGGTTCCAAAACGATGGAATTAACACTATTGATGATGATAGTGAGTTCCGACTTACTATTATGGCTGGGGTAGCGCAGGACGAAATCCGCAAGCTTTCTTCAAGAGTAAAATTTGGACACGCACAGTCAATCAAAAATGGTGTTGTTCTCGGGCACAGAATGTATGGATACTCAAACAATCAAGGAAAACTCGAACTGGTTCCAGAAGAATCGGACATGGTTCGAATGATTTTTCAAGATTACGCTTCCGGAATATCTACGCCAAGAATAGAAAAAAAACTCTGGGATATGGGATACAGAAGTTTCAAAGGTGGGAAAATCAACCGGGATGTCATAAAAAATATTATTCGGAATCCAAAATACAAAGGATACTATTGTGGAGGAAAAGTAAAGGTTGTCGATATGTTCACCAAGAAACAAGAATTTCTTCCACAGTCAGAATGGATAATGTTTAAGGATGATGGTTCCAGAGTACCGCAGATCATTGATGAAACTACCTGGGAAAAGGCAAACGCATATTTAAGAGAACGTGGAGAAGCCATAAAATCAAGAAGAACCTCTTTTAAAAACGAAAATATTTTCACTGGAAAACTTTTCTGCGCAAATGACGGAGCTCCATACTGGATGAAGCAGCATTATATTCGAGGAAAAGAAGATGTTCGATGGGTATGCAGTTATAAGATAAAAAACGGAGCAGCTTCATGCGATTCATTCGGACTGGCAGAATCAGAACTGAAAGAAATAATTGCAGAATTAATAAATAAATCTTCTGAAAATATTGACAGCATTTTGGAAGAATATTTTGAAATTTTGCAGTCCTCGATCAAAAACATCCCAGACAACAAAAGTGAAATATCACGACTTGAAAAACAGATTGACACATTGAAACAGAAACGCGAAAAAATACTGGAATATAATCTGGATGGAAAAATATCTGATGATGAATTTATTTCAAGAAATAAAGAATACGTGAAGCAGATAAAGCAGATTGAGAGCCATATTCTAGAAATCCAAAATACAAAAAGTCCAGAGCCAGTAGAAATACAATTAAGTGCTATTAAAGAACAGTTAGAAAAGTTCAAAGGTGTTACTCCACAAGAAATTAACAGGCAGATTGTCAATGAACTTTTTGAGAAAATTACCGTGGAACCGTTGGCGGCTACATGTGCAACACTGACATTTCAATTAAGGTCTGGAAGCCTTGAAAAATGGGGGTTTCCCTTGCGCCGTTCTGACGATATGATTTTAACTCTACATTCAGAACAACACAAGATATTTAGTAGGAAAACTTGCATTAAGACACAAGATATGGTATTTTTCAAATATAAGTACCTTTTAGCACTATAAGAGAAAAAATGGGAGTGGAATCAATGATACATACAGCTTATGACGTAATGAAAGAGTTTTTAATCACGGATGCAGACCTTGATGGTAAGTACGGAATCCCGAAAATTCCAAAGACTTTTATCCATACTGGCAAAGATACTGTAGACTTTGCAGAGAGCTTCAGCAGAAAAATAAAAAACCATCGGGAACTTGATGTAAATTTCTATGTGGATGATGTACAGTTTCAAAGGTTATGGAATCAGCCAGACAAGTATATGGAACATTTAAAATGCTTATTTATGGCGGCTTATTGGAAGGGTATAGCAACCAGCCGCCACAGCCACTAAAACATTAATAGCACAGGTTTTTAATTTTTGTCAAGGAAAATATTTTTTATTTTTGGTCTTGACTTTCTGGAAAACTTACAGTATCGTTGTTATCAACGATGGTCGCGGGAACTCATGGAGGGGTAGTTATTGCAAAATCGTCTGCACCTGAACAGAATAAAACAGCATCTAACAAGCCAGATCAACCAGGCATTGTAGCCCGGTAAGGTCTGGCTTTTATTATGTTTAATTATATATTATATATAATATATCTTTTACCCCTCCATAGATTCCTAAGACTAGAGTTTATTAAAAGATATGCTATACAGTACCGTATAATAATATATATAATATAAATATAAATGAAGATTATAATATAATACCACAAATATTATTTATTAATTAGTGACAAAATAAAGGGGTTTATTTTATGCAAAATTAAATTTGACAAGATATTAAAAACTGTGCTAAGGTATCAGCAACAAAGAAAACAGAATATTTTTTTAATTTGAGTTTTAGAGAATGTACCCGAACACCCGGAAACCTTCCGGGAATAAGCTTTACCCGGTGACATTCTCTTTTTTATTTGTAAATTAACGTGTTAAAGTGAGGTGATAACATGAAAGATAATACAGTAAATGTACAAGACGTAGATATCTATTTAGATAATATTAATATATATGCTGATGAATATATAAATACTGTATTATGTATATCACCAGATAACGAAAACTATAAGAAAGAAGTATCAGATAGCTTTGTAGATATGATTTTTTATATTGCAGATCATATACAAAAGCCAAGTAATGACAATATAGAGCTATTAGATAAAATGTTTAATACTTATGTGAGATTATGCAGTAAATATCATGTATTACCAACATTAGAAGTATTTAGCTTTTTAGTTGGGATTAATCGTACAACGTTTACTGACTGGATGAATGGGGAGTATAGAATAAACTCATCGCATGGTAACACGGCTAAAAAATGGTTTGATATTTGCAAAAACTGTGCAATTAATAGACTGCATAACCAGACCGGAACAAATGCGAATTTGATATTTGTTGCAAAAGCCGCATACGGCATGGCAGAAACTGCACCAGTACAAGCAGCGCAACAGTACGGCGTACCACAGCAGACCGCGCAGCAGATCGCAGAGAAGCACAAAGCCGCTTTGCAGCTTCCAGAGATGGAAAAGCCGGAGTTATAACAGTAAAAATACTATATATTGTGATTGCGAGAAAATGGATTCTATATCTAGCAATACGCAATGTACAAATAGGGTACACCCTAAAAAGACATTTTATAAAACACTGTTTTTTGTGCAATATTACAATAGATTTTGCATAGCATTCCCTTGACCACTTCCGAAGGCTTACGACAAACAGCGACCAGGCAAGGGCAGCGGGTCCCATGGGGCGGCGGGCTGACTTGCCAGCGTCCGCACTGGATGACCGGGAGGGGGTATATATAAAACCTTATACAGGCTGAATGAGTAACCCGAATAAAGAATCTATTGTGTTTTGTCCTACATATATAAGGAATGATGATATGACAAAAGGAAGGCCAACTACAGACCCAAAGGGCGATTCAATAAGAGTTCGAGTAAATGATGATATGAGAATGCTTCTTGAAAAGGAATCTCTTCGATCTGGAAAAAGTATTTCACAAATTATTAGAGATTTGATAATGAGTTATTTGATCTAGAAATGGAATCACACAGATAAGGAGGACGCCCTAAAGTGCAGCCTCCCATCAAAAAAGAGAACCATTAAGGCTCTCTTTTCAGATCATTGCTATTAAATTTTACTATGATATCTGGAAATGCTTCAACAGAAATTTGACAACCAAGAAAGTCAAGGATGGCTATAAGTTCATAAGCAGAAAGAGTTTCTCTGGAAAACTTGTTAGCTAGTGCTTGTGGTGAAGTTCCTAGATGTTCAGCAACTTGAATATTTGTAATTTTTTTCATTTTCATTATTTGCTTAATTTTTTGAGATACCATATAAACACCTCCTACTCACATAATAAACGCAAATGTTATAAAAATCAATTAAAATTCACTTAAACGTGTAATTTACTATTGAAAACACACACATTATAGTGTATAATTGTTTTATAAAGAAACAGGAGCGTGTATATATGAAAGTAGGATATGTAAGAGTTTCAACAGTAGATCAAAATGAAGCAAGACAGATTGAAGCAATGAAAACAGATGGTGTTGAGAAAATTTATATGGATAAAAAATCTGGGAAAGACTTCAATCGTCCAGAGTATCAGAAAATGATTGCTTCTCTTCAAAAAGGTGACATTCTGGTAATCCATTCGATTGACCGACTTGGAAGAAACTACGAAGAGATTATTGCTGAATGGAGAAGAATCACAAAAGAGATTGAAGCAGATATTATTGTACAGGATATGCCGTTGCTTAATACTACGCAAAACAAAGACTTGACAGGAACATTGATCGCAGACATAGTTTTGCAGCTTCTCTCATATGTAGCACAAAGAGAAAGAGAAAATATTCGGCAGCGACAAAAAGAAGGCATTGCAATTGCAAAAGTCCAGGGCAAATATAAAGGTCGTGCCAAAAAAGAGATAGATAAGGAACTTTTCAACGAAACTAAACGTAGCTGGCAAAGAGGGGAAATAACAAAAGTACAATTTGCCGAGATTATGGGAGTTTCAAGAAGCACGCTATATAAACTTTTAGAGGGTGATAAAAATGATTGATTTCACAAATAAGTGCATTGTTACAGAAAACAATGTTGAATCAGAACAGTTGCTTAAAAAAGCAATAGCTCAAGGGTTCAACTTGCCAAAAGGCCAAAAAGCAATGGAATCACATAGATATTTTCATTTTATTGGAAGTCCATATAAACATGTTGTGGCTCCTTATGAAGTAAGTTCGAGTGATTTCAACAAAGCGGTTAGATATTCGGAGTTGTTTGGTGATGAGCAAGAAGAGCTAAGAAAAATTGTTGATTCAGCTGCAAGATGGTGCCGGGCATATGGATATGAACATTTGAATGTATATGCAAACGAAGAGCTTGAAAGTTATACTGGAAAGGCAATCGCAAAGACAACAGACAATATCATACAGCGTGCTTATGTCGAAATAAAGAAACCACGCAAACTGACTGTTTCAGAGTTGGAAGCATACTTAGGATATCCAATTGAAATTGTAAGTTGAGGTAAATGCTCATGAAACCAAACCCACAATCCGAATCCATCCGCATCCGATTTTCCGAAAAACAGAAAAAAAGGCTCCTGGAAGAGAAGAACCGAACAGACAGGAGCGTATCGGATATTGTGAGACAGGCAGTTGATGAATATTTCGGGAGGAAAAGGCGTGCTTAAATTTTTCTCAAAAAATAAAAAAGGCGTTTCGGAAACAAACCAAGCATATGAAAATGTCGGACAGGAATCCCCGGCAATTCGGAAACTGGTGAGGCCAATTCACGCAAAAGCAATATTAGCTGATGGCAGATTGTATGATACTCAAACTGCCACATATGTTTGTGAATATGGAAATATTTCTTTGTTTGTTACAAAGAACGGTAGGTGGTTTGGCGCAAAATCAAAATCTGAATTAGCTGGTTATAGTGTTGATGAAAACGGAGACAGAACCGCTGAGTACAGAGTGATGTATTATGAGCTGGAATGTATTGATAAAATTTTTGTGATGCAACATCTGTGGTATTACAACCATAAGCTTTACAAAAAATATTTCGGGGAGGTGGAAGAAGGATGAATTGTTTTTTATACATCATTGAGAATGATGTTCGTAAATGTGAAAAAGAAGAAGATATTCCAAGAGAAGCTATTAGAAAACTTAAAGTACAAAACGGAGAAGTATTTTCAAATGAAAACGGAGAATGGAAAAAGTTATTCATGCCGGATGCACAAATAAGTGATAACAAGGATTGTCTTCCAGAATCACCTATTGATGTAGCGTCTATGCTTATCAATGCCACAGTAACTAACGAACTACCGACTGAGAAAATTCCACCGTCTCCATTATTAGAGCAAAAAACATGGGAAGTTCCAAAATACAACATTTTGCAGTTGGAAGAGATTGCGAAACACCTTCTTCTCTACTGTAAAACTAAAAGAAAGGGGTACGAAGATGCCGATAGTAAAAATCACAAACCCCAACCCCCATGATTGGCGTGGAACAAAATGTTTTATTGATGGAAAAGAAGTTCATAGAGTAAGATCAGTAAATTTCCATACAGCAGTAGATGAAATTCCAGTGTTTGAGTTTGAAATAGTGGCTGTTCCAGACATTGAAATGGAGTGCTTGGCACAAATCAGTGTCACTTCTCAATCAATTACTGATGCAATTTTAGTTTTAAGGCATGAATTACTACAACATGGAGAAATTTACAATGGATTCAAATCAAGCCTAAAATCGGCTTTAGAATCCTACAATTACTGTGGAATGCCATTTGAGCCAGAAGAAGAAATTGCAGAAAAAATTCTGGACTTCTTAATTGGGGAGGAAAAAGAAAATGAATGCACTTAATGTAATTGGGACAGCTGTAAATCTTGTATTTTTCGTTCTGATTCTTGCCGGCACTTTGGCTATACTGGACGAAGAAGGAAAAACAAGCGTAATACAGATTTTATTCTGCATTTGTTTAGAAATATGTTTTGCACTGAATATTTTCTTAATTTGCACAAGGTAAAGGAGGATATAGAAATGAAATTTTCAGAAGCATTTAAACTTATGAAACAGGGAGCAAAAATGAAACTTCCAGGATGGAACGGTTACTGGTGCTGGGACGATGAAAAACAGACGATTATGATTCATTGCAGACCAAAAGATTCCGATAAAGGACAGGGAGAAGTCCTTGATATCCGTGAAACGCAGAGAGTGGAATACACTTTTATGCACACACAGAGAGATGACTGGATGATTGCTGATGAGAATAACTGTGGTGTTCTTGGCGGTCAGTCAACATTTGGATTTGGCGACGCTATCCGTTATCTGAAAAGAGGACTTAAAGTGTCTCGTAAAGGCTGGAATGGCAAGAAACAGTACATTCAGCTTGCTATTGGTATTTCTTATAAGACAGCAGATGGAGAGATTGTGAACTGTGAGCATGATGCAATCGGAAACAAAGCCATTGCTTTTGTCGGAACATCTGGCGTACAGATGGGATGGCTTGCATCTCAAGCAGATATGTTAGCAGAGGATTGGATTTTTGCAGAATAAGAGGTAATTCCCATGTATTTACCAATTCCAATTGGAATTATCCCGATTGAGTTAATCGAGATGGTTAAATTCATAAAAGCGCCGCTTCGACTTAATCCATGTAGGCTCGGGAAAGCCTATGAAAGTGATAAGTCGAGGCATCCAGAGTAGCGTAAGCTCTTATTGATGAATACGCCAGGAATTATTGAATATTTAGAAAAAGAAAATTTCCCTCCTGGAAAAGAGTAATCAGTAAGAGCGGAAAGTTTATATACTTGTTTAGCTTAATATCACGACTTCCCCGGTTTTAATGGTGCGCCGGGGTTGATGGGCTATCGCCAAACGGTTAAGGCACAGCGCTTTGACTGCTGCATTTACTGGTTCGAATCCAGTTAGCCCAGTTTGCGGTTTTGTTAATTCCGCAAGTGTTCTTTTTGAAACACTTTTCACTCCGGTCTTCTAGCCCAACGGGGCTGATTAAAGGGGCTTCAAATGTCCCGGAAGACTTTCTGAAATCCAAAAGCGTTTCAGAAAACCTTTGTTGTGGCTGGTGGTCAAGAACTGCAACAGTGCCAGAAATAAATCTATGGCGGGCTTATTTCTGGTATCTCAGGAAGCTTAGTTCAGCGGTAAGAGCAACGGCCTCATAAGCCGTAAGTCCTGGGTTCGAATCCCATAGCTTCCATTTCTTCTAAATGCCATTCATCCGTAATATGGGTGGAAAAAACTTCCAGTTGAGCGTGTGGATTAGGTAAATTTAGGTGCGATACGGCGTAGCTTAAATGGATCTGATTTCCCGGCTGGTATATCTCGGAGTTAAAAACATTAACGCAGCGCACGTTAATAAAAGGAGTTTTCAAGAGATACCGTCCAAAGACGCATAAAAATATCCAGTGAATCTACGGCACTAAAACTTGTAGATAGTGGAAAGCATAACACGATAAACCTATTGCTAACCCGGTTCTTCCGGGTTCTGGCAGGATAGAGAAGTGGAATCTCACATGGCTCATATCCATGAAAACGACGGTTCGAATCCGTCTCCTGCAATTAATAAAAACTTGGAGGAAAAATATGACAGGTAGCGAATATCAGAAATTAGCAATGAGAACAAATGATGGTAAAGGAAGTGAACGACTTTACAAGAAACTGTTCACAGGGAAAGTTGAGGATTTCCATATAACAAAAGACTTAAACGATATGGGTGGTGTTCTGAATGGTTGTTTATGTTTATCTGGAGAAACAGGAGAAGTTCTGGACATGGTTAAAAAATGGGTATTCCATGAAAAAGAACTGGATAAAGAGCATTTAAAGAAAGAAATCGGAGATGTAATGTGGTATGTGGCTATGTTATGCGAGAGCTTTGGTTTTGATCTTGATGAAATTTTACAGATGAACGTAGACAAGCTCATGGCAAGATATCCAGAAGGTTTCGATACTGATAAGGCAAATAATAGAAATCCCGGAGATATTTAATTTAAACTTGAAAATCATCCCAGTTCTTTTGAAAAGAACTGTCCGTGACAGGCGGTAAAAGAAACATAGCTCAGTGGTAGAGCAATGATACTGAATATCATGTGACACAGGTTCGATTCCTGTTGTTTCTATCTGGCAAATTGCCATTGCCAGAAGTTGCATTTTCCCCCTTAAAGTTCCAGTGTTTCTCGTTGGGAGATTTATGCCGTTCAAGTCGGCACACTGGATTTTGAATGTGAGGTATAAGAAATGAGAAAACCGATTATTTTATACATTGCACCTACTAGAAGAGATACAGAATTGTTTTTACGTAAAACATTATTCCAAATTAAAAATGAACTTGTTCTGAAAACTAATTTTTCAACTAAAACTATTGAAACAAAAGATTACATTTTGAAAGCAATTGCTATTGCGGATTATCACATTTCACACGGACTTTATCCAATAAAATATTTTCTGCAAAGCGAATGTACATTTGCAATGCGAATATCATTTATTTCACCTATGTTTTTTGCTTTACAGACTATAAAAGACCATTTTTTGCCATGTACACAGGAAATTAACCAAGAACAGCTTATTAGTATTCTTAACGGAATTAATGAGGAGAAAAAATAGTTATGGAAATTAATTGCAAAACCTGTAGAAAACATGATGACTTCACATGGGTTTGTTTCAATGGTGATAGCGAATATTGCGCAGACTTTACGGAACCAGAATGCTGTTGTGAGTTTTGGAAGGAAAAGAAGATGGAAAACAAGGAGGCATAGTACCGATGAGTGAACTTTCTGAACTTATAAATAGAGGTGGTTTAATCGATGATTTTAGGATAGAAAAATCCCAAGATGAGCCACCTGTAGAACCAATAAAGTTAGCTGTTTGGTTAATTAACAGAGGGTTAAAAGAAGGTATTCGCCTGTATGGGAATAATGACCTTAGAAAACTTGCAAATTACTTACTGATTTACTGTGGTGATGAAAATGATTGAGGTATATGGGAAAGAAATAAAAGATGAATGTTCCAAGTGCGGAAACATTCTTGAATGCGAGTTATTCAGGCAAGGGCATGGAATAAAACAGGAACGTGAAAATGTAGCAAAGATGATCGAGTGCCAAATGAAGCACAGGGAGAGGAGGGAATTTGAATGCTAAATTTACTTGATAAACGCAATTGCCCTGTTTGCGGTGGAATATTGAAATGTGAAAATGCCGATTTCACAAACCCTTTTATAGAAAAATGACTCTTTTTAAATGTGACATGGCAATGCACCAATTGCGGCGCTGAATATACTGCAAAACTTGAATTAACACCAAACGGATATGAGGTGCAAGACCGTGAAGCACATATTGATGTAGAGGATAATTTTTCAGCCGAAAAATTTATGCTTGGAAGAGACAATTTTCGAAGACAGAGGTGGTAAATATGAAATTTGAGGATATGGCAAACTGGACAGAAGAACAGTTGAAAAATGAAGTTGTTCGTTTGGCTGATGAATGCGAGAAAAAACAGCATATAATCCTGGACTATAAAGCTTTATCGGAGACACTTAACCAAAAGCTTCTTGAAAATGATAACTGGAAGATTCCGATTGATGGAATTGAAAATGTAGATACTGGTCATCCATCTATAGAATGGTATGAACAACGCCACCAGGATGACTGTATTAGAATCAACGAGTTAACTGTTACTGTTGACACATTGGTTGACCGATACGCTAATTTAAGGAAAAACAAAGGGATATGCTGATATGGGCGAAAAGGAAGAATTAAAGCATTTCTTTACATGTAATGGTGAAGTGATTGAAATACCAGAGATTTCAATTTCGGATGGTGCTTTTGTTATCGAAGGCGGTATTCTTCACAGAAATGAGGACGGTACACTTTGTAGCATAGGAAAGCCGTTAAGTATTGAATTTGAATGTAAATTAAGTGATGAACTATTTTGGACACTATTTGCCCCAAATCAAATAAACAAGAACAATTTCCGTAAAATGCATGGCATTCCGAAACGGAGGAAAATTAATGGATCAAGAAAAAATAAGCATTGAAGAAGCCATGAAAATTGGTTTTAAGAAAATACCAAATAACTGCTTAAAAATGAATAAAAAGCCAAAATTTAGACAAATTGCTGGAAGAAAAGGGAAACGGAAATTTGATAATGTTTTTAAATCTGTTGCGCGGCGAATGATAAAAAGGGCAGCCAAAGAGGGAAGACCAATAAAGCATAAAAGAAATAGAAAGGTAAATAAATGAGCATTAAGTCAGCATTAGAATCCGAAGGAATAGATTTTTCTGAATACATGAACCCACCCGAACCGTGGAATGGACAGGCATTATTGAGGAATATCAATGGAGTGAAATACGCCTGTTGCCCTTTTTGCCAAAAGAAAGCACTTCTGATTAGCCCAAGCACGAAGATTCAGCACTTGAAGTTAAAATGCAAGGGTAGCAACTGTAAGAAAGAGTTCGAGGTGAATGTATGAACACAAAACGGATTAAATGTATTTTGACAGGTGGATGCAAGTTCAAAAGTTCGGATACAGAATCGAAATGCAATGATAAAGAAAAGACTTGCACCATTACAGAAACTTGCTACAAATGTGGGAAGAAGTACACTGCCGTATTTACCTACAAACAATTAGGGATTCCAGTGAGGTGAATGTATGAATTGGTTTAAAGAAAAATGTTCCCACCTATATGAGGAAATTGGGAAATGCTATGACAGAATAGATTACGGAAATGGTACTCATATAAATGCTTATATTGTAAAAAAATGCAAAATATGCGGAAATATTACAGCCAAGACTGTATATTCAAATGAATTTACAAGGTATACATCTCCTGTAAGAGTTGATGATTGTGTAAAAAAACTGATAGCTAAAGGATATGTTGACAAGGTTGATTTCTTTTTGGAACACGAAAATGATAATATACCGTGGAAATAAATGGAGGTCTATTGAGTGAAGAAGGCAAGAAAAATATGTTGGATAATTGCGAATTTTATTATATTCAAGTGGGTAGCAGATTATTTGATAGCCACAATTCAAATAATGGTTGAAAATCATTGGGGATTTTCGGCAGTACCATTACTGTTTATGGCAGTATTCGCAGAGTGGAAAGTAATTGAAAATATTTTTTCAGAATTAAAAAGATGATTTTATCAAGAAAGGATATGTATGACAAAACAAGAAGCCGTAGTAATTGAAACCTATACAGGAATTTGTATGCTTACAGGGGATGACCGAAAACTTGCATACGAATACGCAGAAAAACTTTTAGGTCATCCGATATATACACATGAATTTCCAAAATATGCTGACAAGCTGAAAGAACTTAGTAAGTCAGATTTTATTGAAATTTGCAGAAAGTTAAGTGATTAAATTGTATGGTTCAAATTAAGAAACATTCCGTGTATACATCCATAACCAGATGGATTAGAAAATTGTAGATATTGTGAAAAATATAGTTTTGAAAAATATTTAGAATACAAAAAACAAAAAGAAAAGTCAAGAGAGCCAAAAAGGAGCGCCATTATGAGTGATTTGAAGATATTTACAGAAAAAATCGAGCAAGAAGCATTAAATCAAATTTATACACTAATAAAACAGCCTGCATTTTCTGAATGTAAAGTACGAATCATGCCAGATGTTCACGCAGGGGCAGGATGTGTAATTGGCTTTACAGCTGATCTTGGAGATAAAGTAATTCCGAACATTGTTGGAGTAGACATTGGATGCGGAATGCTCACAACACAAATTCCTACTGATGTGGGAACAATAGATTTTAAAATCCTTGACGAAGTGATAAGAAATAATGTTCCGGCAGGAAGAAATGTACGTGACGAAATCATAAATTTTAAAGAATTAGAAGAACTTCACTGCTTTTCACTGCTTAAAAATGTTGAATGGATTCGCAGGAGTCTTGGTACACTTGGGGGAGGAAATCATTTTATTGAAGTTGACACCGATTCAAAAGGCATAAACTACCTTGTAATTCACACTGGAAGTCGTAACCTTGGAAAACAGGTAGCTGAAATATATCAAAAAATTGCCATAGAAGATATGCAGGGTACAGATAAGCTCGAAACTGAAATACAGAAATTAGTAAAAGAATACAAGTGCTCTGGCAGGCATAAGGAAATTCAAAATAGTATTGATGAATTAAAACGAAAATGGAAGCCAGACAAACTTGGAATTCCGAAAGAACTATGTTATTTGACAGGTGAGCATAGAAGACAATATCTGCATGATATGAAAATCTGTCAAGAATTTGCAAGAATAAACAGAAGATGCATACAGTCAGCTATATTCTACACTATGAATTGGACACTTCAAAGAAACACATGGTTTGACACAATTCATAATTATATTGACCACGATACAAATATTGTTCGGAAAGGTGCGATATCAGCTAAACATGGTGAAAAAGTTCTTATCCCTATGAATATGCGAGATGGATGTATTATTGCAATTGGAAAAGGAAATGAGGATTGGAACTGTTCAGCCCCGCATGGCGCAGGGCGTATTATGAGCCGATCAAAAGCAAAAGAAAACATTTCGTTAGAAGAATTTAAGGAGTCTATGAATGGGATATATACAACATCCGTTCAGAAATCTACAATTGACGAAAGCCCTATGGCTTACAAACCGCCGCAAGAAATTATTGATAAAATCAAAGATACCGTAGATATAGTTGATATTATTAAACCTGTATATAATTTCAAAGCAAGTGAATAATCAGTCAAGAGAGCCACATGAGAGCCAGACTAAATCCTAAAAAGAAAGGAGGTCTGGCTCTATTTTTATGTCAAAAATTACAGAAGGTTCGCTCGAATGGTATCGGGCAGTGCTGAATCAAATTATCAGTAGTGATATGACAATCTATCAGAACCAAAAAGATTGCCTTGATTTGCTCTTGAACATGAATATTGACCTTCCTTTCGACAAGAACCAAGAAGCACGGAAAATGGCCATGAAAGTAAGCCAATACTCACATAACATAGCAGAGAAGTGTGCTGCATTAACTGGCAGTGGCGATTTTGATGATATCTACTGGCAGTATTTGTTACTGGAAGCACCACATTTGCTGGATTCCTATGCCATGTATATAGAAAAAGATAGAAAACCAGAAGAACGGTTCTATTTGCCAAGACGCAGAACATTGAAAAAAGTAGTAGATAAATTACAAGCACTTGAAGAAGATGAACTTGACGAATTGTTTCTGCATCAGCCAGCCAGAACTGGTAAATCACAAATTATTACTGTCGGAACCGCATGGCATTGTGCAAGAAATTCAGAGATAAGCAACCTCTATGTTACATATAAAGAAGGACTTGGCGGTGCATTCCTAGATGGAGTTACGGAAATATGGACTGACCCAACATATTGCCATGAAGATGTATTTCATTCAAAAATAGCCAGAACAGATGCAAAGAACCACAAAGTAGACCTTGAAAGAAAGAAAAAATATGCGACATTATCTGGAAAAGGTTTGGAATCTGGTTTGAACGGTGAGTATGACGCATATGGTTGGCTGATTCTCGATGATATCCTGGAAGGTATTCAAGATGTATTAAATCCAGATATTCTCAGAAGAAAGCAAATTGTGTTTGACAACAATGTAATGTCACGAAAGAAAGAACAATGTAAATTGATTCTAAATGGTACTATCTGGTCATTGCATGATTTGTATATGGACAGACTATCATTTCTTCAGAATAATCCAGAAGCAAAACACATTAGATATGATGTTCTTAAAATTCCAGCTCTTGACCCGGAAACTGATGAGAGTAATTTTGACTACGATTACGGAGTTGGATTCAGTACAAAATATTATCGCACTATTCGTTCTAAATTTGAAGAAAACGATGATATGGCAGGATGGTTAGCCCAGTATCAGCAGGAACCTATTGAAAGAGATGGTGCTTTATTTAATGCGCAACATATGAACTTTTATAATGGACAATTGCCAGATGAAGAACCATTGAAAGTAGTTTCAGCTTGCGATGTGGCTCTTGGCGGTAGTGATTATCTTGCAATGCCAGTAGCATATGTATATGAAGATGGTTCCGTATATATACACGAAGTAGTATTTGATAATTCTGAAAAGAAATTTACTATGCCAAAAGTCGTATCAGCAATTGTCAATAATAAAGTTACGAATGCTTTTTTTGAAGCCAATGCAGGCGGCGAAGGGTATAAAGATGAAGTAGAAGGAAAGTTAAAGGAGCAAGGGTATCAAACTAATCTTACTTCTAAATATGCGCAACAAATGATTTTGAATAATGGTGGACACGCACCTAAATCGGCAGTGAGAAAAGAACAGAGAATTTGGGATAATGCTGAAAACATTAGAAAATTTTATTTTCTTGATACTGGATATCAAAACGCAGAGTATAGAAAATTTATGAATAATGTCTATTCATTCACAATGACAGGAAAAAATAAGCACGATGACGCACCGGATTCACTCGCTAGTTTAGCAGTATTCTTAAAAAATGGAAGCGGAGTTGGAACCGCAACAGCAACACAGAATCCACTTTGGGGAAGGAGATAGAATATGATGACTGCAACTCAATATTTACGCCAGATTGAAAATTATGATAACAGAATCAAAAATAAGCTTATTGAAGAAGAACAGCTCAGTTCTCTTTCCACAAGCGTATCTGCAATTCCTGTTGGAGAAAAGGTACAAACTTCTGTGAAACGTGATCCGATGGGAGATATGGTTGCAAAGATATTTGATCTGCGAGAAGAGATTTCAAAAATGATATCCGAATTTTTACAAAAAAGACAAGAAATAGTCCGAACTATAGAACAGGTTGAAGATCCATTACTATATGACATATTATTTAAGCACTATGTTGAGTACAAATCTTTGGTTCGCATTGCAGATGAGATGGGTTATTCAGAGATTCACATTAAAAAAAAGCATTTAAAAGCCATAGCAGAAATAAAAAAGATAAAAGGTTTTGAAAGATGATACCGAAGTATACTGAATGATACCGCCAATATGTGTAAAATATAAAGTAGAGCATTGGATTAAAATATCCAGTGCTTTTTATTTTGCAGAAAGGATGGTTCGACTTGTGAGAAATACAATGAATTTTGTAGATTTATGCCGAGGTGAGTTCGGGCGAAAAGTAGCCTACACAGGCGTTGACCGAATCACTCCACAAAATGTAGTAAAAGTAGTTTCAGATACAATTGGCATACATAATAGAAACCGAACATTGATTGATTACTTGTATCGGTACATGAAAGGCGATCAGCCGATATTATACCGAAACAAAATAGTCCGTCCAGAAGTTAATAACAGAGTGGTTGAAAATCACGCGTTTGAAACTGTAAAATTTAAAGCTGGACAGATTTGTGGGGAGCCAATTCAATATGTATGTAAAAAGAAAAATGCAGATGAAAAAATAAATGAGCAAGTTGACCTTCTGAATGACTATTTGGATGAAGCCAATGCAGATGCAAGAAACATCCAAAGGGCAATATACCAGAGTGCAACAGGAACTTCTTATAAGGCTATTCTGAAAGAAGAGGACTGGACAGAAAACGGAGATTTACCACCGTTTAGAATTTTCATCCCATATCCAGGTGATTGTTACATTGTATATTCGCAGAGAAACGGGAAACCAATGCTGTCCGTTCAGATTTTAAAGGATGAAGACGAACAGCAATATTATTTATGTTATTCAAAGAACCAGTTTTTTGAAATCAAGAATGGAAAAGTAACCAACTACGGCATCAATGGTTTTGGCGGGATTCCTATTGTTGAATGCCCGAATAATCACGACAGACTATCAGACGTTGAAATTGCAATCACCTTATTTGATGCAATCAACAAATACCAGTCTGATAGATTAAATGGCGTGGAACAGTTTGTGCAAGCCTTTATGAAATTTAAAAACTGCGAGGTAGACGAAAACGAGTTTTTGAAAATGGTAAAACTTGGTGCTATCTCTGTTAAAGACACTGGAAATGGCTGTCAGTCGGATGTTGAACTTATGACCGCTGAACTGAATCAATCAGAGAGCCAGGTTGCAAAGGATGATATCTACAATAATATGCTGATTGTGGAAGCAATGCCAAACCGACAAAGCAATAGCGGAGGAGATACAGGAAATGCCGTATACCTTCGTAATGGATGGGACTTCGCAGAGAGAGATGCAAAATTGGTAGAAGCATTCACCAAGGAAGCCGAAAAGGAATCTGCTAGAATTATTCTGAATATTATCCGTGGTACATCAAATGATGTTAATATCTCAACTCGAGATTTCGATGTAAAGATAACCAGAAACCCAACAGACAATATGCTTGTAAAAGCACAAGCACTTGATTATCTGTTCAAAAATAAAATCCATCCGCTTATCGCACTGATTACTTGTGGGCTATTTAGTGATCCGCAGAAAGTCTACGAAATGAGTTTACCGTATCTGGGAACTATTTACCCGGAACTGGCAGACCCGGAAGCGGAAATGAAGAAAGCTCAACAACTACTGGATGAAAAATTTCAGAATCCGTCCAAAACAGAACCAATGGCAAATTCTCCATCTAACGAAGAATGAACCAAATTTCGATTATTTAAGGAGTTTTAGAGAAATCTAAGGCTTCTTTTTTAATACCCAAAATCAAATAAATTGCAACAGCCCGTGAGCGTAAATCGGGTACAGACCATGTGCGGAGCGAACCGTGTTGAAAAAGCGTATTGGACTGGAAGAAAGGAGATTTCAATGACAAGAGAACAGGCAAAACAGGTACTTATCGGTATGGGAGTTGCAGAACCTTCCGAGGAACAGGTTTCTAAGCTTCTTGATTCTATTTCTGCTGAAACTAAGAAAGAGAAAGACAAAAATGTTTCTCTGAAGGAAAAAGCTGAAAAAGCAGATTCTCTGGAAAAAGAGTTGGAAGAGTTGAAAAAGCAGAACATGACCGAAGCAGAACGGCTGGAAGCTGAACGCAAGAAAGAAAAGGAAGCAGTTGATAAGGAATTGGCTGATTTGAAGGCTGCGCTTGCAGAATCCAACAAAAAAGCCCTTATCAGTGAAATTACTTCCATGTTCGCAAACGCAGGACTTTCAACCGAAATATACGCGAGTGCTATTAAAGCATACGCATCTGCACCGTATGAGAAACCAGAAGATGCAATGAAAGAAGTCGAAACTTTTGTTAAGGGAGTTTCCGAAGTAAATAAAACAGCACTTGATACCGCAAAAGCAGCTTGGGAGAAGGAAGCATTGGAAAACACTCCGAATCCGGGTGGTGGTAGCGGTGGGAAAGCTACAGTAAAAAGTGATGCTGCTGAATTTGCAAAAGCTTACTCAGCAAAAAAGAACCAGGAAACTAAATCAGTGGACGGTAACGCCCCTGTAAATATTTAAGTAAAGGAGATATAAATAATGGCTTTTATGAAAACAGAGCAGTATGAGTCCACTCCAAATATTCTTGAATCTGAGGTCGGACTTGTACTCAAAACCTACACAGCAGACCAGACAAATGCTGAAACAGTTGGAACTAAGAAAATTATCAAAGCAGGTTCCGTATATCCAACAAATGCGACAGGCGCAATCGGCATTGTATTTGAAGATGTTGATATGACAGATGATACCAAGAGACCAATTTCTGTGATTGTCTCAGGACGTGTTCTTGAAAAGAGACTTCCAGTAACAGTTGACACTACTGCAAAAACAGAGCTTGAAAAATCCGGAATTGTTTTTGTAGTCACAGAAGACCCAGTATTTTAAGGAGGTATGACAAATGCCATTTAATATTTTGGAATCAATTACCCAAGAAGAAAGACTTAATTTCTCTCAGAATTTCAGCGTTAAAAGACCAGGTATCCTCGATACCATTTTCCCAGATACAAAAACCCAGTATCTGAAAGCAGAGTATTACAGACTTATGGCTGGACAGAATCTCCCGGAAGTTGCATTCGTCCACGCTCTTGATAGCGAAGCAGAAATCGGCACAAGACCTGGATTTGAAAAAGTCCTGACTGAAAAACTCTTCATTAAGAGAAAAATCAATCAGTCCGAAAACTTACGGCAGGCAATTGAAAACGGTGTGCCGGATAATGAAGCACTGAAAAACTTTGTATTTGATGATGCAGCCAGACTGTTCGAGGGCGTTGTTACAAGAGCAAATGTTATGAAAGGACAGTTCCTTTCCACCGGCGCTGTAACAATCAAAGAGAACCATGTTGACATGGGAATTGACTATGGCGTTCCAGCAAGTGCAAAAGTAACGCTTACTGATTGGTCTAAGCCAGATGCAGATATCATGGGCGATATCCAGAAAATGGTAGCTGTAGCAGAAGGCAATGGCTATGTAGTAAACAAAGCTGTTACTTCTCTTAAAATGATTAACTACATGCGGAACAACACTGCAATGCAGACAGCTGTTCTGGGTGCTGCAAATAAAAGGCTTCTCACAAAGCAGGAGCTTGCCAATCTGCTTATGCAGGAATATGGAATCACAATTGATCGTTGTGATGAGAACTTTAATTTCAGAAAAGCAGATGGAACCCTGAAAACAGCCAGATACCTCAAAGAGGATGTATTTACTCTGTATGAAGCAGATGCTAACGGTTCTTTCGGTGTTGGCCTCTGGGGTGTGACACCAGAAGAGCTTGAATACAGACAGTTTATACAGGAAGAGAACCGTTCTTTCGTAACTCTTTCCATGTGGGCTACACCAGACCCAGTTGCAGTATGGACAAAAGCATCCGGTATGTTCGTCCCTGTTGCACCAAAAGCAAACGGTGGTATCGTGATCGGTACCAAAGCGGGGGAATAACCGGGCATAGTCTCGATGAAAACAGCCAGTCACCATCTGTAGCAAGTGTGAATGATACATCAACACACAAGTATACAGAAAGCGAGTTGTCTAATATGACTGTATCTCAGTTAAGACAACTCGCAAGTGATAACGGCTATGCCCTGACAGCAACTAATAAGGCTGGAATAATATCAGAGATTTTATCTCAGCAAAGGTAGGTGATTAAATGGACGAACAGCTTATAGAGGACTTGACAAATTATCTTGAAGATGATGAAGAAACTGCGAGGATGATTCCTCTTTCAGCAAAGAGGGCTATTCGTTCATTTAAGAAGAAAAGGAATTATCCTTCCTCTTACAGTGATGAGAAAATAAATTCCGATATGGAGAAATGCTATGACTGCATATTTGATTTGGCTCTTTTCTTCCTAGTAAAGCAGGGAGCTGAGTTTCAAGGATCACATTCCGAATCCTCTGTGAATAGAAGTTGGGATTCCGAAACTGAAATTTATGTAAATCATGGTGTTTTTCCATTTATCGGATTCTAAGATGGTGTGTGCGTGATACGTCAATCCTCCCACGTATCGCAGGGGTGCTTCAAATTAGGTGGGTAGAAGCAATATCTTAAAAATGGGAGTGATGGAAAGGAATAGCGATGGGATGTGAACACGAGTGCGTCAACGAACACCGCTTAAAAGAATTGGAAAGTGCCGTCCATGAGATGAAAGAAAAGCATTCCAAAAGGGATGGAGTTTTTTTTGAACGTATCAATGCGCTGGAACAGAAAATTGCTTTATACAACAACGATCTGGGACACATTAAGGATACAGTTGACGAAATGAACGACAATTTAAAATCACTCATGGAAAAACCAGGAAAGTTACAGGACAAAATAATTGCTTATATCATAACTGGCATAATTGGTATTGTTTTAGGCTTTGCCCTAAAAGGCATTTTCCCGGTGTAAATATTGATTCCACTACAGGGAGGACAGTGGAATGGATGATTATAAAGACTTTTCGGAAGATGAAAGAATCTTCTATTTGCGTGAAGCTGGATTTGATTCCAGAGAAAAAGAGTTATTCCGATTGCGCGTTTACGAAGAAAAAACACTTGCAGAAGCTTCAGAAATCATGGGCTACAGCACAAGAACCGTAGACCGCATAAACAGAAAATTAAAGAAGAAAATTATGAAAGTCGCCCCGATGTATTGTCGGGGCTTTTCTTTGTATTCATAGAAAATGGCGTATTTATGGCGTTATCATGGCGTGTTAATCAACCTCTTATTATTGTAAAATATAGTTATAAAAACAAGGGAGGTTTGAGATATGCAGTATGGAAGTCCTTATTTTGCGCAACCATTTCAGCAAATACAGCCGTATCAAGATAGATTAGCACAATTGCAGAATAGTTATCAGCAGGCAATGCCATACGGACAGGCACAAATTCAACAACCAATGCAACAAATGCCACAAGTACCACAAATCCCCATGTTGCAAGGACAGATGGTTGATGGCATTGATACTGTAAAGGCAAAAGATGTAGATATGTCTGGAAACCCTGTCTATTATCCAAAAACTGACGGTACAGAAGTTTACCGAAAACAGTTACAGGCAGATGGCAGAAGCCGAATTTTCACTTATAGACTTGTAAATGAAGGAGAACAACCAGAAAGCAATAACACAAATCAAGTTGATATTGTTTCGCTGATCAACCAACTTCGTGATGATGTTCATGCTGAAATTTCTGAAATTAAAGAATTATTGCCAATACAATCTGAACCGCCCAAGACACAGAAGGGAGGTAATCAGAGATGAATTTCAACCCAAACGCAATAATGAAACAAAGAATTCAGCAAATGATTTCTCAAAGGTTCGGAAGCGTTGATAATATGATGAACGATATGAGCAAATTTGCTGGAAACAATCCAACATTAAAAAATGCTCTTGATTTATACAAACATGGTGATACAGAACAACTACACCAAGTCCAGCAAAATATATTTAAAGAAAAGAATTTTTCTACCGAAGGAATTTTAGAAAAATTTTTAGGGATGAAATAACTTCCCCATAATTGGGTGATTTAGAATCGCTACAATTTGGGATGACAGCCGCGGATGTCTCCTATTGTAAATAAAATTTAAGGAGACTAAAAACATGATGAATGGTTCAAATTATAGTCTTAGCGACATTGCAGCCGCTACAGGCTCTAATAACCGTGCAAACGACATGTGGGGCGGCGATGGTTTTTCCCTTATTTGGCTTGTCCTTATTTTCGCAATCTTTGGCTGGGGCGGTTTCGGCGGCTTTGGCGGCTGGGGCGGCAATGGTGGAAACGGTACAAATGGTGCAGGTTTCCAAGGATGGGCAACCAGAGCGGATATCAATGAGAGCTTTGCTCTGAATGATATTCAGAATGGTATCAGAGGTATTCAGCAGGGTATTTGCGATAGCACATATGCGCTTAACAATACCATGCAGAGTGGCTTCAATGGCGTGAACGTTGGAATGCTTCAAGGCTTCAACGGCGTTCAGCAGGCAATCAATGCTGATACTGTAGCCGGTATGCAGAATACCAATGCATTACAGTCTCAGTTAGCAAGTTGTTGCTGCGAGACCAGAGAAGCTATCCAGGGTATCAACTACAACTTGGCTACCAACACTTGTGCTCTCCAGAACACAATGAACAACAACACCAGAGACCTTCTGGAAAATCAGAATAGCAACACAAGAGCAATCCTTGATTATCTTTGCCAGAAAGAGACAGCAGACCTCAGAGCAGAGAATCAGGCACTTAAACTGGCGGCTTCACAGTCCGACCAGAATGCGGTATTACAGGCGGCTATGAACGCAAATACAGCAGAAATTCTCAGACGCACTGCACCGCTTCCGGTTCCTGCATATCCGGCAAGCAACTTGTATGGATATTATGGAAGCTGTGGATGTGGGGGAAACAACGGTTGTTGCTGATTTTATCATTGAATTAAATTAAAAATTGAATATGTACCGTTATTATGATATAATAAAATTATCATAGGAGGAACGGTGCATGGTTAATCAAGATTTAATAGGTCAAAAATTTGGGAAACTTACAGTTGAATCTAGCGCAGGAACCAATAAGTGGAAACATAGGTTATGGGAATGCAAATGCGATTGTGGCAATATTGTGATCGTAGACACATCTAGACTAAGAAATGGTCACACAAAAAGTTGTGGATGTTTACACCCAAAAGCGGAAGATTTGGCAGGAAAGCGTTTCGGAAAATTGACCGTAGTAAAGAAAATAGGCAGGAAAAATCGTTCTAATTATTGGCAATGTCATTGCGACTGTGGCAATGATGTCAATTGCTATCAATACAATTTAATGAGGGGAACAAGTACATCTTGCGGATGTTTGCGAAGTTATTACTCAAAACAAAGTAGAAACTGTCATGGAGAATCAACCGGAATTTTATATAAAAAATGGTCTTCGATTAAAACAAGATGTACTAACCCAAATGACCCGCACTATAAAGACTATGGTGGACGTGGAATTAAATTGTGTGATGAGTGGCAAGAATATTGGCCGTTTAGAGAATGGGCTTATGCGAATGGATATCAAGAAGACTTAACCATTGAGAGAAAAGACGTAAATGGAAATTATTGTCCCGAAAATTGTTGCTGGATTACTGGGTTTGAACAAGCCAGCAACAAAAGAAGAAGCGTATTTTTAGAGTACGGTGGGAAAAAGAAAACAATTTCTCAGTGGAGTAGAGAACTTGGAATAGGAAAAGAAACCATTGCGTATAGGGTACATGCCGGATGGAGTGCGGAAGAGTGCTTATTTGGTAAAAAGAACAGAACTGGAAATTCTAGCCCTAGAATGAATATCCCTGACTATTTATCTTAAAAGTAACAAAAGTTGTTGAACTCACCCTTAGAGGTTGACTAATTCTAAGAGGTGGGTTGCGGCTCACCTCTTATTGATTGAGAGGTAAAAAATATGGCATGTAAGAATGTTTGTAAGCTTTGCAATCACCTTGTGCTGTCTACTGCAATTGCATTCACAGGTGGAAATCTTGTGGTTACTATCCCGGAAGGAAGCTACAATAATGGAGAAAAATACTGCATTGTTTTAGCACAGTCCATTCCAAATACAACCACAATTACCGCCCCAGTAATGATTCAGATAGGAACAGGAACAACTTTATATCCATTGGAGAATCGTTGTTGCGCACAGGTAACAGCATGTGGCGTCAGAACCAGAACAAAATATGCAACCAGAGTTGCAACAAGCGCTACTGGTGGAGCGTTCAAAATGTTAGGGAATCCGGCTTGTAGTCCGAATAACAATCTGACTGCAATCAATGGTACAGCCCCAACAGCAGAAAATGTTGTACAGGCTGTGAAGAGTGGAGGTATCGTGAATGCATAAGACAGCAATGGAAATGGGAAAATGGGCCATGGAAAAAGCCAAAACACATGGATTTGATAATCTCAGTGCTCAAGACTGGGACGATTTGAAAGACTGCATGGAAGCAGTAAAGTGTGCGGTTTGTGCAGATAAAGATTACAGAATCGTGGAAGCTATGGATGAATGCGAACAGGAAGAAAAGTATCTTGGACGCATGGGATATGACCGTTACCGCTATTCAAATGGGCGTTTCGCTCCAAAAGGTAGGGGAACTAGAAAAGGTTATAGACCATATCTGTACATGGAAGACGATGACTGGATGGACGAGTATTTAAACAATCCAGAATTTGAGCGCAACATGTACCGCATGGGATATCATCCAGACCGTAGTGATATGGAAATGGGTGACATAAATCGGAAGAAATCCAGATATGGCGAATCCTATGATAGATACGATGAGAATCGTAGGCATTATCATGATTCCAAAGACACGGAATCCAAAAGAAAAATGGATGATTCCATGAAGGAGTACACATCAGATATTATTCGTAACCTTACGGAAATGTGGTCGGATGCAGATGCAACGCTCAGACAGCAGATGAAAACTGGCCTGAGCCGTTTGGTTCAGCAGATGACATGATTAAATTATTGATTAAGCCCTTGTTGCAGTAGTGCGGCAGGGGCTTTTTAGTTGAGAAAAGGATGGTGATAAGCCATGCTAAGACAATTTTACATGAACGGTGACCTATGGAGAGTACAGTTCGTATCCCCACACGATAACGTGTTAATTGACCGCACTGGAAATAGAACACTTGCTGTATCTGATTACTCTACAATGACAATTTCGATTGCAAGCAACTTGCATGGAGAACTTCTGAACCGTGTGTTTATCCACGAATTAGGGCATTGCGTGATGTTCAGTTATGGTCTACTGCCAGAGCTTCACCGTATGATTAAAAAACGATATTGGGTTGATGCAGAGGAATTTGTATGCAATATTCTGGCAGACTACAGCCATTTCGTGATTGGCACAACAAGAGATATTTTGGGAAACAAATTTACATACGTTTCGCCTGTTGGAATGGAAAGGATGATTGCATGAGAGTATTAAGATTTATTGTAAATAATCAAAGAATTTATCCAGATCCAAAGTGTGATTTCTCTGGACTGGTAAAGGGCACGACTGGATATCTTAAAGCATTGTTTATCTTTTCACCAGAGTGGAACGGATGTAAAACAGCTGCTTCATTTTGGAGAATGGAAAAAGAATACCCAGTAATACTGAAAAACAATCAATGTGAAATTCCGCCGGAAGCCCTTACTTGGGATTATTTTTCTGTATCTGTCACTGGCGTAAAAGATAACGGAAAATACATTATAACTACTGGTAAAACCAAAGTATCACAAAGGGGGTAGAACATGGCAACAGCACTTGATTTACTTATGAACACAAAAGAAGATGTTAATTTGCTTTCTGAAGAATCCGATATATGCACAATTGACGCTAAGACAAGGGCTATTTTTGTGCCCTCTACAATCGTAGTTGGTGGTGTACAATCTGACAAGAATGCAGAACGTATTAAATTTTCATGTCCCAAAATTGTAGGAGATAATCTTGATTTATCCAAATTTTCAGTCAGAATTAACTTTGAAAACGTAAGCAGTGTGGATTTTAATGTTTCTATCAAAGACCAATACATTTGTGATGATGTAGCTGTAGATGGCGAAAATGTAACTTTTTCTTGGTTGATTGGAAGAAATGCAGCAAGGTATATGGGAACGGTACGTTTTATTGTTTGCGCTGTTAAAACGGATTCCGATTCAAATATTAGTGTTGAATGGAATACCGCAATAGCGGAAGTACCAGTGCTAGAGGGTATCGAGATTGATCAACCACAGATAGGACAGGAAGAAAAAGATGTTATAAATCAGCTTTTGGAGCTTACTAAAAACATATCTGCGGAAGCTGTTCAAAATGTAAATTCCGCAAAAGAACAAGCTATTAAGGACATTCAGAGTGTATCACAGCCAGACACTACATTGACTATAGAAGGTGGGCTTGCCGAAGCAAAAGCAACGGGAGAAGCTATTGATTCGCTAAAGGAAGATTTAGATAAAGCTTTACCTAACGGATATGCAAAAATGGGGGCTTTTGATGCTAAGTGGGAACAGCAAGGAATTAATAGCGATGGTACGATTTCTAATATTACAAATGCTGCTTCTGTTGGTAAAACAAAAATTTTGAATATTCCGACATCATTTAAACTTGTATCAAAAGATAGTGGTTACAAATTTAATGTGTGCGAGTTTTCCAAAAATGGAGATGAGTATATTTTCAAAAAGTTTACCGAAATTAACGGAGTGGCATATGCAGAATTTAATGCAGGATTTTATAAAATTGGCTTTTTTGATATAACAGAATCTCCATTAGATTATTACAATATGTCAGAAAGCGACAGAGTAAAATTAGTAGAATCGCATTATGAACTTTATTTTAATAAATTACCGTTTACAGCATATTCTGAGTTTGAAAAACCTTTTGTAATATTTTCATTTGATTGGTATTCCGATAGTTGGCAAAAATATCAAATCATGAAACCACTTGGATTGAACGCAACATTTTGTCTCGATACTCAAACAAGTGATTATAATATCTCTGATGGGCTAACAAGAAATCAATTTGATGAAATGCTGGAAAATGGATGGGATTGGGCTTTATATGGTACTATTGGTGATATAGGAAATACAAAAGACAGTTGGAAAGCCGCAATTAGTGCTGGACTGAAACAAAAGGAAAATATGGGTATCTTCAATCCTGTAATGTACAATACACCCGATAACAACAGTGCGGAATATATTACTGAAGCTTGTAAAGAATTGGGGTTTTTAATGCAGCGCTGCTTTATCAACGGTGAGAATTATATAAGGTCAAGGACACAATATAGAACGGGCGCTAACTACCTAACAAATGCAAGTATAGACAACTGTAAAGCATACGTTGAAAAGGCTATATTAAATAAATGCGGTGTTTGCTTTTATGCTCACAACATGAGTGATACATCTGACTTGTCAGAATCTAACTTTAAAAAATTTATTGAGTATATCGCACAAAAAGTCAAAAAAGGAGAGATTGAGGTGTTATCTGCTAGAGACTATGCTAGTAAATACTTAACAGACCAGCTTATCTTAAATGATTATAAAGCGTCCATAAAGCAAGGAGCTTTTTTGCATAAACTAATTAACTAAAGGGAGCTTTAGTTAAGCAACCAAATTTAAGAAAGAGAGGAAATATGAGAGGATTAGTCCGTCAAAAGCAAAAAGTATATTGGTCACGAATTACTGAAAAAACAGAAGGATTAGACCGTATTAAAGTTTATGAGAAGCCAGTTATATTCTCTTTTTCCGTATCATCTACCGCCGGAACACCAGAAGAAATCGCAGCCGGAATAGTGCCAGATTACGACAGGTACATTACAAGCTTTAACCGAAATTTCCACCCACAGGAAGCAGACATATTTTGGATAGACAGAATCCCACAAATAAGCGAGGATGGAAGCCTTATTTTGTACGAAAATGGAGATCCTACAGTATTGCCAGATTACACGCTAAAGAAGATTTTAGACACACAAAAAGGCAATATTGCCAGATACGGAATTTCTAAGAGAGGGAATGAAGATGGGTAAGACAATAAAGTGTACCTTGTCGCAGAAATCAATTCGTAATGCAATTAATGAATTAAAGGCATACCAGAAAGATTTACAAAGAAAGAACGAGCTTTTTGTTAAGAGATTGTGCGAAGAGGGATTACAAGTAATTCAGACCACAATGGAATCCATCCCGGACGAAGAGAAAGGTTCATACTACACCGAGATAATCTATAATAAGAACGGTGACATTACAGGTGCATCTGTTAGGCTGTCTGGTGATAAAGTGTTATTCATTGAATTTTCAGCTGGTATCACATATGGTTCAAACAATTACCCTCTGCCATCTGGTTCTGAATACGGAGTAGGTACATACCCCGGACAAACCCATGCGTTTTCACCTTATGGATGGTGGTATACGGACGAAAGAAGTGGAGAAACACGCCATTCATATGGAAATAGAGCGTACATGCCTATGTATCACGCAGAACAAGCCGTTATTATTGCTGTTCGCAAAATTGCCAAAGAGGTATTCTCTTCTTAAAGAAGATACCATAATATACTGAATGATACTAACCAATTATGTTATGATTACAGTGTTAAATTGTAGTATAACATGCAATGCATTCACTATAAAGGTGAGTGCATTTTTTTATTGTGAGGTGACAGATATGCCGGACACAATAGAATCCCCTGTACTGGAAGTTTTTTCAAGGTGGGGAGCGGCTGTTTCTAAGATTACCGGCGCAGACAATTATTCCATGGATGGGAGCGAGACAAATGCTTCCGGCAAAAAAGCATATGCACAGCTTTATATGCTCGGGAATCCAATTACAAGAGGTGACCTTGAAGGGGATGAATGCGCAACAATGCCATCATTTCAAGTAAATTGCTTCACCTCTGGGAGCAAAGCACTAACCAGAGTGTATGAATTAGATAAGATAAGCCACAAAGCTATGGTGAGCATGGGATTCCGCCGTACATATGGCCCGGAACCTATGTTTTTTGGTGACAGTGGAATCAAAAAGCTTATAAGCCGATACAGCCGGATATATACAGGAAAATTACTTTGAAACCAATGAACGCATAGACGTTCTTTTTTTTATGCTTAAAACGAAAGCGAGGTGAGATTATGGATCAGATTTTAAGTTATGTAAAGCCAGAATTACTTATTGTCGTTGTAGTTCTTTATTTTATCGGGGTAATGATTAAAAAATCAGAAAATATTTCTGACAAATTTATTCCAATGATTTTAGGAATCCTTGGTGTATTAATTTGCGGTCTTTATGTTTTTGCAACATCTACAGTTTCCGGTTCACAGGAAGCTGCAATGGCACTGTTTACTGCAATTACACAAGGAATTATCGTTGCTGGATTAAGTACTTATGTAAATCAGCTTATTAAGCAGTCTGGAAAAGAAGAGTAGAAAGGCGGTGATCCGCTATCTCCCGGCACAGGGTTACGTGCATAAAACTTAAATTAAAGAAAGGAGCCTATTAAAATGGCAGATTTAACAACACTTGGCGTAACTTTTCATTACGGTGTTGAAACCGCTAAAGGAACAAAGCCAACTGCATTCACCTGGTTAAAAAGATGTAGTTCCATTGGTGGAATTTCTCTTGATACAGAGCAGATTGACGTATCAGCACTTGAAGACTTCATTACACAGTACGCATCTGGTAGACAGGATACTGGTGGTACTTGGGACGTAACCTTCAATCTTAACGCCGATGTTATCACAGCATTAAAGAAGCTTATGACTGATGCGGCAACAGGAAAGCCAAAAGGATTTAGAGTTTGGTTTGAAGTTGTATTTCCAGACCTCGAAGATGCATTCTTTGTTATCGCAGACCCTGGAAAAAATATTCCACTGTCTGACATTGGGCAGAATGAAGCAGCAACAATTCCGCTGTCTCTCATTATTCAAGAATACAAAGGCCTTGATACAAAAGTCGTTTCCGAAGAACTTACACAGGCTTTAGACACCGCAAAAGCAGTAGCAGATTCCACAGGCGCAATGGCACTTAGCTAAAAACATATTGGGAGGATTATAAAATGGTAACTTTTAATGTACATGGAAAAGAATATAAGGTTGTATTTGGATACGGACTTCTTACAAAAACAGATGTGCTGGACAAGGTACAGGGGATTACAGATGGAAAAGAGAGAAGCCTTCAGAAAATGATTTCTCTTCTCCCGGAACTGCTTCTTGCCGGACTTCAAAAGAAGCACAAGGAAGAGTTTGGGTATGAAAGTGATTCTGAAAAAGAAGTTGTTCTTAATAAAGTCTGTGACCTTTTGGATGATTACGAAGATGAAGGAACTGAGGAAAATCCCAAAAGCGGATTTGATTTATACCAACTTCTTGACAAAGAATTGGAGAAAAATGGTTTTTTATCCGGTCTGCTGAATGCAGTAGCAGAAGCGCAGGCAGTGGAGAAGAATGCAACGAAGCTCCCACAGGATCACAAAAAGAAAAATTAACTTTTCGAGAAGCTGTTTACCAAGAGATTCTTCCGTTATACCTCTCTATCGGTGTATCCAAAGAAGAATTTATGGATTCTACGCCAGCTGAATTAAAACCTTATCTCGAAGCTGAAAAGATACGCCAAAAGAGGAAAGATGCCGAATTATGGCAAGCTGGCATTTATGAAACATCAGCCACATTCACGGCTGTTGCGAATGCTTTAATGGGGAAAAAATCTAAAGCAGAGTATTTGAAAAAACCTTTACTGGAATCAGCAGAGGAAGAAAAGCGTAAACAGGAAGGCATACTTTCCGAAGAAGAAAAGAAAAAACAGAGAAACGCACTTTTGGCAAGCTTGCAACTCATGCAGGCAAACTTTGAACTTAACCATGAAAAGGGCAGGCAGGATGAATAAGTCTTGTCTGCCCTTTATTTTTTTGTAAAAAAGGAGGGAGATAAAAATGGCTGACAATACCATTGATACCCTTGATATAAAAATTAGCAGTAGTACAGAAAAAGCAGTACGTGCGCTGACTAATCTTTCAAATAAACTCACAGAAGTTAATTCCGCATTACGCGGAGTTAATACAAACGGATTACGTAGTTGTGTAAGGGAACTTGGAAAACTAAAAGAACTTGATGTCGGGAAAATGACAAGCATTGCTGATGGAATTGGAAAATTCTCAAATTCCATAAAGACAATGGGTGGAGTAGATTATAAAGGTTCTGGTCTGAATGCAGTTATCAACTCAATCAACAGGCTTAGCCAGGTTGATGTTAGTGGATTTGATTCTGGAAAACTTGGAGAAATAATCCGTCAATTAAGCAATTTGACAGAGATTCCAGATGTATCTTCCGGTGTTAATCGTTTTGTTAATTCAATGGCTAGATTAGCCAATTCTGGTGAATATATTGCAAATGTATCGGCTGAATTACCTGGGCTTGGAAGCAACCTTAAATCAATCGCAGAGAGTTTTACGAGCGTTGGCGATATATCTGAACCTGTGAATAGGTTAGTTCAGTCTATTGCACAATTGGCAAGTTCTGGGAATAAAATCGGACAAACATCAAGCCAACTTGGAGCACTAGCAAAGGAAGTATTATCTTTCTTTGATGTGATGAAAACTGCACCTAAAATCAGTGATGACACAATCCGCATGACGGAAGCACTAGCAAAGTTGGCTAATGCTGGAGGAAAGGTAAATTCTGCTACAAATTCTATATCCAGTGCGTTTTCTAAATTATCATCTGCAACATCTAACCTTGGTAATATTGTTAGTAAAACTTCTTCTATAATTGGAACCGGGGTAAAAGGCATTATTGGATGGTTTCAACGTCTCGGGAATAGTAGTTCTGGAATTAAAACCGCTTCTTTTAATCTCGGAAATTTGCTTAAAACTGCTATCGGTTTTAAGGCTATTCGTGGTCTGGCAAATTTAGGAAAAAGTGCAATTGGTTTTGGCTCTGCTATTACAGAAATCGAAAATGTTGTAGATGTTTCCTTTGGAAGCATGGCAGATGAAGCCTACAAATTTGCTTCTACGGCTAAAGAACAATTTGGATTATCCGAATTGGCAGCAAAGCAATATTCTGGAACCATGATGGCAATGATGAAATCATCTGGTGTTGCGCAAGATGCAGCTTCTAAAATGTCAATTTCTCTTGCTGGATTAGCCGGGGATATTGCATCATTTTACAACATTGATACCGATACTGCTTTTCAGAAAATACGCGCTGGAATTTCCGGGGAAATTGAGCCTTTAAGACAATTGGGTATTAATTTATCCGTTGCAAATATGGAGGCTTATGCTCTTTCAAGGGGAATTACAACATCTTATAATGCAATGTCTCAAGCTGAAAAAGTTGCTCTTCGATATAACTATTTAATGTCAGTTACAGGAGATGTGCAAGGGGATTTCGCAAGGACATCTGGCACCTGGGCGAACCAGGTTCGTTTACTCACTCTGAATTTCCAGTCACTTTCCGCAGTGATCGGGCAAGGTTTGATTGCGGGTATTCTTCCTGCTATTCAAGTACTTAATGCTCTCATGGCAAAGCTTATGCAAGCCGCGAATGCGTTCCGGAACTTCATGTATGTATTGATGGGAAAGAAGCTGAAAGGCTCACAGAGTGGAGTTAGTGATATTGTATCTAATTTAGGAGGTATAGAAACAGCTGGTGATGACGCTTCTTCCGGGCTTGATGACGCTACATCATCTGCTAAGAAATTGAAAAAGGCACTTTCTGTATTACCATTCGATCAATTAAATCAGCTTGCCGATAATTCTGACAATTCTGGAACTGCATCTAAAAGTCTTGGTTCTGGACTTGGAGATTTGGCAGATAGTTTTGCAGGAATACAAGATTCAATGGATGAAGTTTTGACTGTTGACGAAACGCCAATTAATAAATGGGCTGCTAAAATCAGAAAAGCATTTCTGGCTAAAGATTGGAAAGGCGTAGGAACCACAATTGCCGATATGCTCAATCTTGGTATGAAAAAAGTTTACAACGTTATCAGCTGGAATAATGTTGGTCCGAAAATAACTGAATTTGTAAATGCATTTACAACAGCATTCAATTCCATGGTTAGCGGCATAGATTTTGACTTAATGGGAAGATTGCTTGGAGCTGGAATTAACACAGCAGTAAATACTCTAAACCTGTTGCTTGGAGATGGAGGAATAGATTTTTCTGAAATAGGGGCAAAACTGTCTCAACTTTTAAAAGGAGCTATAAAGGAAATTGACTGGACAGGTCTTGGAAACTTAATCGGAAACAGTTTTATGGCATCTTGGAAAATGCTTTCTGGCTTTGTAAAGGATATGTCTAAAAAAGATGGTGCTGGAATTACTGGATGGGGTAAGCTTGGCACTGCTATTGGAAAAGCCTTAAATGGTGCAATCAAAAAGATAGACATGAACACAATTGCAGATGCACTTTCTGGATTACTGAATGGAGCATTTGAAAGCTTAAAGTCATTTACCGAAACATTTAATTGGGATGATCTCGCAACCAAGATAAGAGATGGAATCGCTAAATTCATCAAAGAAACAAATTGGGAAGAGAACGGACAGGCTCTTGGAGATTTTATATCTCACTTGTGTACTGCATTAAAAGATTCTCTCACGACAGACACATTCTATGAGTTTGGACAAGGAGTTGGAACATTCCTTGGTGAATTGCCATGGGGAGAAATCCTTAGTACCGCAGCTGATCTGCTATTAACTGGTCTTACCAGTGCATTAAACGGATTATTCGATGGATTAGAGGAAAAGCACCCGATAGCCGGACATATTGCAGAATGGCTTACAAAAGCATTTATTGCAGTAAAAATAGCAAATATCACAGGTATTGGAACTCTTGTTGGTTCACTTGTGGGACATATTGCAGGAAAAATAGCTGAAAAGAAAAATGCAGAACTAATTGCAGATAAACTTGCGGATGTGATAGGAAATGGTACAAGTGCGGCAAGTGAAGCAATAAAGGGAGTTGGAGATGCAGCGGAAACAGCTTCAACAGGCGGACTTAAAACGTTTTCTTCAACGCTTGGTACTATATTTGGAACCGCTGGGATTGTATTTGTTGCAACGGCATTATCTGTTAAACTTGCTAAAGGAATTGCAAGTATTACAGAAGCTGCGCAAGGTGGAAATGGTATTCTCACACAAACAGGTGGTTATCTCCATGATTATACAGGCGAGATGGAAAGCGCGCATAAAATAACACAAGGCCAAGCAGAAGAGCTCTGGAAGTTAATTGAAGCAGATGAAAGTGCTGGAAAATCAAATTCTGAAATGTACGATAGTTTCATTCAGAAACTTGGAGAATTTGGCGTATCAACCGAAGATGCAAGAAAAATTCTCGAAAAATACGGCGCACAGGCGGGTGTATCAACTGGATTTTTGGAAGATATGACTGATAAAGCCGTAGCCCTTGGAGATGGTGTATCTGAATCAGCTGGAAAATTTGACACAACCAAAATCAGTATATCTGATTTGAAAGACGAACTTTATCTTTTAAGTCTTAGTTCCGAGCAATTTAGTGGAGACTACTTAACTGCTAAAGATGCTCTTGATAGTGCAATATCTGGAAGAACATATGCTAATACAGAAGAAGCACTAGACGCAGTTTATACGTCATTAAAAAATGCTGGCGTTCCGTTAGATGAATTAGATGAAAAACTCAGAAAAGATTTTCCAGATGCAGTTGTCACAATGGAAACAAGTGCAAAGAATTCTTTCGATGGAATGAATACATCTGTGAAAACAGCAGTGGGAGGTATTACTACCGCTGTTGCAAATGCTTCTAGCTCCGTATCATCCAAGACAAAAACTGGCTTTGGTCTCGCCAATACTGCAGTAAGCACGGCAATGGCTGGAATGAAAAAAAGCACAGAAAGCACAATGCCTTCCATTTGGTCGAAGATAAAGAACACGAATGATGATGTTGAAACCAACTCTAAAACCAACTGGGAAAATTCTGCAAGTGCTGTATCGACAGCCCTCGGAACCATGGACACCGATACCAAAGATGTAATGGGTAAGGTTATGACAACCATCCAAAGTTATTGGTCTTCTGTCCTTATCAATACAAACCAGATTTGGGAAAAGGCTTCTGGAAAAGTTGACACGGAAACTGGCAAAATGCTTACTTATGCCGAAAATAATATGTCGTCTGTTGCAAGAGTTTTTTCTTCAATCAGAAAAACTATTAATGGAAATTTTTCGGGACTCTATTCTGTTGGGCTAAATGCGATGAATGATTTTAAACGTGGAATAGAATCTGTTCATATAAAAACGCCACATTTGCAAATGAATTATACTAACTGGCAAGAGGGTAATACCCACAAATGGAGATGGAACTCTAGTGTTGATTGGTACGCCAAAGGTGGCCTTTTCAACGGTGCACAGGTAATTGGTATCGGTGAAGCCGGTTCCGAAGCCGTTCTTCCTCTGGAAAATCCACGAACCATGAAGAAGATCGCAGACAGCATTGTTTCTAGTTCGGACGGAAGCATGGGACTTACAAAAGAAGAAATGACAAAAGCAGTAGCGCAGGGCGTTGCAATGGCAATGAGTATGAACAGCGGAAACAAGAATCCGCAGTACATTATGAACAGCATTATTCTGGATGGAAGCGAGATTGCGAAAGCTGTAACAAAAGCCCAAAATGATACAGATAGCCGTTTCAAACCGTCCCCGGCATATTGATTTTTGACTGATTGTGTGGTATAATTTCTTCAATGAAGAAGTACACACGGTCTTGATTTTTGAGCCGCTAAGAAGAAATTAATATTTCTCGATTTTGAGGAATTTTTATCTTACTTGGCGGCTCTTTTTATTTTATCCATCAATATAAGGAGGAATGGAGAATGGAAAATGAAGTTTTGATAACAAGTGAACAGACACCTATTGAGATTGCACTTGGGATTGACGAAGAAGGCATGACTACTGCAAGAAAACTATATTCATTTTTAGGACTTGCACAGGGACAATTTTCAAGATGGGCGAAAACAAATATTATCGACAATTCATTTGCGGTAGAAAATGAAGACTATTGGGGGTTCGACATTTATGTCGAGGGTAATAAAACTGTTGATTATAAGATAACTGCCCATTTCGCCAAAAAACTTTCAATGCTATCAAAATCTGAAAGAGGAGAACAAGCAAGAAACTATTTTATTGGTTGCGAACAATCCTTAAAAATTGCTTTTAAAAAGCAGCGTGCAGCAGAACTTGAACGAGCTAAAGGAATAGCAGTAAGACAGGCATTGACAAAGGCAATCCAGCAATCTTCTGAAAATGAAAGAATGCACGGACATGCCTATTCTACATATACGGACGTTATTTACAAGTCCATATTTGGTAAAAACGCCAAGCAACTAAGAGAGGAATTCGGAATCACAAAAAAAGAAAGTATGAGAGATTATTTTTCAGAAGAAGATTTGGTGAAAATCCAGAATGCAGAAATGCTTGTGAGCGCATTAGTCGGATATGGCTGGGGATATAACGAAATAAAAGAATTTATTCTGAATAAAGGAATTAATAAAATTGCCGCATGATTTTGAATTTTTAGACAGCCCGCATTTAAAATGAGGTCTGGAAAGGTTCGATTTAAAATGGAACCTTTTTCACAGGGAGGAATATCATGTCATATAAAAATTACATCTTAATTCAAAAACATTTATTCCGTAGCGAATACATTTTCGCAGATACAGAAGAGTATCTGGCAGACCAACTTTTTAAGAATGAGAAAATCAGAGTGAATTTCGGAAAAGAATATGGACACACAGAAGAGAAGTATCTTCTTGTTTCCTGTAAAATCTGGAACAAAGATCAAGGCAAATTTTTTAAAGCCATGGAAAAGCTGAGAAATAAAATGCCACTGGTCGGGAATACCGACTATGAGGAATTTTGCAAAGAAACATTCAAAATGTTTGATTAATTAATTCGGTAAAACCAGTGGGCTAGGTTGGCCGCCGAAAAGCGTAAACCTTGATACGCCTGTCCACTGTTTTTATAAATCAAGGATTCTGGCACAATACGGAGAGTGCCTACGACCAACAAGGAGGTTATCTAATATGAAAGGTAAATTATCAGATCTTTTTTTATCCAGCAAAGAAAGCGTTATCATCAAACCAGATTTAGCAGTAAAATTAGGGCTAAATGAAGCCATTGTTTTACGCCAAATTTATTACTGGCTTGAAATAAATGAAAAATTGCAAAGAAATTATTATGATGGAAGATATTGGACTTTTAACACGATGGAAGAATGGCAAAAGAATAATTTCCCATGGTGGTCTACAAAAACTATAGAAAGAGCTTTTAAAAGTTTAATTTCTTCCGGAATTGTTATCACTGGAAATTATAATAAAGACCAAAGAGACCGTACAAAATGGTATTCCATCAATGAAGATGTTCTTGAAAATATATTAAATGGTATAGTAAAGGAGAACCCAAAGACAAATAGCCAATGTGCATCTGGACAGAATGACGAAAGGCATAGACAAAATGACGAAATGCACAAAGACAGTTCGGGGGAAGCATTACCAGAGAATACTTTCAAAGATTATCATTCAGAAACTACTATACCAGATACTACATCTCCTACGGAGTTAAAAGAAGAAAAGAAAAATGCATACCACTCTAACGAGTGGTTCAATTCTCAACATATCAAAAATATGTTGACTGAGGATAACATCCAGTATATTCCAATAGACCGTAAATCTTTTAACTGGTCTGCATTCAAGAACCAGGTTTCAGTACGGCTTGAAGAATTGGGATATACGACAAGCCCATATACAACCAACCGCTTCCTGGTAGTATCGAAGTATTTCTTCAAGAGGTACGAAGAACGAACCAGAAAACCACACACAAAAATCAATCAAGACGCTTTGGATAATATCCTGGACAAGTTTGGATTCGGGCCAAATCCAGATTACTTCCAGAATGTTGAGATTGAAACATACATGAAAGTGATTGATGAATACTTTGGAACTTCATTTAGTGAGTACACGGATCACCATTATTCGCATTTCATGTCTGGCTACATACGGAAAAATTTGTTAATGAAAGTTGAGGACAGGGAGGACACACTATGAAAAGAATTAAAGCACTACTGGCAACCATTATCTGTATTTGCATTATCACATGGCTAACAGGCTGTGCAGCGAATGACGATTACATGAATGACGTGAAAGGAAATCTTTCTGGAAACAGCTACACAATCTATACCTACGATAACTACGGCAAAAAGGTTATGACCACCACTGGGGACAAGATTAATATTTCCGGGAATAAAACGAAATCTAAGGGCTACGATAGCGAGGGTAACGAAACAACCAGCTATGATGTATCTTCCGTCATTACAATTCTGATAGACGGTAAAGAAATTGAAAGTTGTGGTGATACTTGTATTTTTGAGCAAAAAGGATTGAAGCCGGAGGTTGATTTTACCCAGGAAGATATTACCAGCCATTCAACCGGGAAGATTTCAGAGAATGCATACATAGCCGGGATTGTGAATTATTATAAAAATTATTTTGGGAAATCTAGGGTTGTAGTAATTAAATCCCAACTTGGACAACCAATAGCCGCATATTCTGGTGACGAGGTGTTCTGGAAAATCCCGGATGATCTACCTAAAATGACAAAGTTAATGATTGACGGAAAAGCTCTTTATATCCACAGGGCAAATTTCCAGATTATTGATAAAGAATTACTGCGATAAAATAACCGGATCCGCTACAAAACCACTCACACTATAAAATATAGGCATAAGCCAATAAAATTGATTTTCGGGCGAAGAAGTCAACAAATTATGGAGGACGTTAGCATGGAAATAAACGGGAATCTTTACTTGGTTTCAAGAACAAAGAGAATAGAATGCGATATGGGTATTAATGATGTGCTTGTATGCGCCAGAAGTGAAAACGAAGCTAAAGGAATCGCTCTGAGCCTTGGCTTGATTTGGGAAGGGGAGAGTAAGAAAGATGTTGAGATAACAAAACTCCATGAAGTTAATCCTGGAGATATTCTTTTAGCTGGGTGAGGAGGAGAAAGAAAATGTATAGACCATTATTTGAACCAGGAGACATTGTACAGCACTTTAAGAGAGAAACCATCAAGGAGCCACGCAACAACGAGTATTTGTATAAGTTTATCGGATATGCCAGACATACAGAAACAGGGGAAGATTTGGTAGTATACAGAGCTTTGTATGGCGGTAAGGAACTATTTGCCAGGCCAACAAAGATGTTTTATAGCAAGGTAGATTGGAACAAATACCCAGAAATAAAGCAAGAGCATAGGTTCGAGAAATATCATGGGGTTCTTTACGCTGATGGACTTTAAACAGACTTACTTTTCCATCTGGCAGGAAATATGGAATCTCCACAAGAAGTACGCCTTTATCTCAAAGGACGATATTCCCAAGTGGGAAAATCTCACCATGGAAGCAAGCCGGATTCACGATAAATACTCCGATTCGGTCGGCGCGAAATTTGCCGAAGCTCTTTTGTTTGCCGTAACTGCGGAAATTGATAGAAAAGCGAAATAGGGCTTTCAGAATACGTCCCAAGGTGGTACAATATGGGTATCAATTATTGGGAGGTATGAGTGTATGAAGAAAGTGAAAAGAGTTATTGTTGCGTCAACATTAATAATATGTGAATGTTTTTCACCTATCGCAGTAAAAGCAAGTATTGATGATGTAAATACATTTTTGCAACAGTATGAAAATGATGATAATGCATTTTATACAGAAGAATACAGTGGAAAAGATTCGGAAGGGACGGAATATAAAACACTTATCGTCAGAACTGATTTATTTAAAGTAAATGTCAGTTTTATGGAAATGGATGAAATTTTTGCGAATATGTCTTCACAGGAATGGTTTGACTATACCACTATTTGTAGCATAGGTATTAGTTCAAATGTTGGTTTTTTATTGTCAACTAATGTCTATGATACAAAAAGTGGAACGAAAATAAATAGCTCAAGCGATCATCCTTTATCAATGAGATTTCCTTGGATAATAAAAACCGAAAACGAACTTTCTGATGAAGAACGTACTTTCCTTATGAGGATAACGCAAGAAATATTACAAAGCGAGTTGGATAAATCCATTTCATTGAATATCGGAACTGAAAATGAGAGTAAATGCACATTCAAAGCTTGCAATGGCTTAGCAGAAGTCAGCGGAGAATACGAATTGAATAACGTATCATATAAATTTATAACTCAGTTTACTTACGAAACAGAAGATAACCAGAATGGAACATACGAAGAGTTATATACAGGCGCAAATGATATAGATATATTTGGAACAAAAGTAATGTTTGAACATAGAACATACGATAAGTAGAAAAAATCGGCTAGGGATTTCTCCCTAGCCTTTTATCTTAATTCATCCAGCTATATGTATACGAATCATTTACATATACTTCAAATTTATCTGGTATGATATCCTCGAAATTCCTATCAAATGGAAAATCAAATTCGAGATAAGCTGTCGATCCTGGATTTTTTACATCAGCATTACGATCATCATACCCCACTATCCTACCATTTTTATAAAATACAATTGCAATAGTGGTAAACGCATTTTTCCGTCCATTGTTATCTACTTTTACCACTACATTTCTATTTCCAAAATTGGCTGAATAATGAATTCCCGAGTTATTTGTTATAACACTTGAAGATGCTTTCTTAATATTCAAATTGATTTTAAAAGAATCCCACGTTTTATCAGAATTCCAGCCTTGAAGTGCACATTTTGAATGTGCTGCAAACGCGAAATTATAATCCTTATCAACTCCGACCATTGTTCCATTCAGATAATAGATAAATTCAACGGTCAGATCAACTGCATGGTCATAATGGTTTTCCAGAATTGCCACAGCTCCATACGGCGTAGATTCTGCATGATAACTAACAACATTCTTTTTACCACTGCTGTTAGCATTTGGATTTCCACCAAAACCGCCATTGCCATTAGAAGCCTTTTTCACAGTAACTTTACAGGTATATTTCTTTTTACCAATCTTTGCGGTAATTGTAGCGGAACCTTTCTTTTTCGCTTTTACACGTCCTTTAGAAGATACCGTAGCAACAGATTTTTTGCTACTTGTCCATTTTACTTTTCCTTTTGTTCCAGTCACTTTTAATTGCAATGTTTGACCGACTTTCAAAGTGACTTTTTTCTTGTTAATTTTACCGGCCGCCGATACTGGAACTGCCATACAGACAATCAGTAACATAATGGTAAAAATTGCCAGTAACTTTTTGGATTTTTTCATATGCGTTTTCCTCCCTAAATCAGTATGATATTTGTATTTTACCACTCCAAAACGGATAGTGGAATAGGAAATTTGAAAAAAAATAACGATTCATCAAAATGACGAATCGTCAGTAAAAAACTGTCGTGAATTTCAAGACGGTTAATAGCTGTTCCACAAATTTATGGAGCTGTTTTTCGCAATGAGAAGCGAACGGACAAATTGACCTTTCGTTACTATGGCAAACTGTTTATTCATACAAGGTGCACAAATTTGAGCAGCTTATATGGGTTTTAGCCATACATGGCGAAAAGGCGTAGAAATTTCGACACCTTTTATTTTAAAATGGGTGCTTCTAATTTGATGCACCCTATTTCTATGATTGATATTTTGAACTATCATCAATTTGATGACGGTTAGCACTTCGGACAATTTGTCCTAGGTTCGACACAATGGCTAGTGACTCCGCATTCATGCGGAAAAGTGGATGCTTCAATCACCAAAGTCAATTTTACTTCGTCTAACTGCGACTCTTCCTAAAAGACGAGACGCACACTGTCGAAAATTCGACAGTGAATAAGCCTCCGAAATTTCGGCTCCATTATTTTGTGGAAGCCAATTCTGCTAAAATTTTAGCGAAAAGGTGTTCGCCATAATGACGAGAACCTTGATTGATACGTTTTCTAAAATAATAGAAAATGCTCTTGACTTTTGTACGCCCATAAATTATAATGAATTATGCAAGGACAAAATAAGGAGGTGAACAAAATGTCCCCAAGAACAGGTAGACCACCTGTAAATGGTGAATCAAGAAAGGAAAAGCTCAATATTCGTCTTACAAAAGAAGAAAAAGGACGCATAGACAAATGTGCAGAAGAACTTGGAATTTCAAGAACGGACACCATTATGAAAGGAATCGGTCTAATAGAAGATGAAATAGGCGAAAAATAAGGAACTGGCTCCCTAGGAAAGAAACAGTCCCTTATACAACACCCCCTACAGGGGATATGCAAATTATAACACTGTATATCCCCTGTTTGCAAATAGATTTTTTAACAACAGGAGGATTTTCTATATGAACGAAATCACAATTAACACAGCAAACCGGACACCTATTGAAATCGCACTTGGCATTGATGAAGAGGGAATGACTACTGCAAGAAAGTTATATGCCTTTTTAGAATTGGATTCTAGCAATTATTCAAGATGGTGCAAGAGCAACATTACAGGAAATGAATTTGCAGAGGAAAACGTTGATTATTGGGCATTCGTCATTAATGACGAATGGGGAGGGCAGGCTACTAAGGACTACAAAATTACTGCTCATTTTGCAAAGAAGTTATCGGTAAAAGGTAATAGCGAAAAAGCAGAAGAAGCTAGAGAATATTTTACTAGACTTGAAGAAAAGGTAAAACAACAAGTAATTGATTATTCTAAACTGTCCCCGGAACTGCAAATGTTTAATCAGATTTTTCAACAGGTAGCCAAAACTGAACTGGAACAGAAGAAACTTGCGGAGCGTGCCGACCAACAAGAGAAGAACATGAAAACCATCATTGATACCTTTAAAGGAACGGATTCCGATGTTGGCACAGAGAAGTGGGTAAACAGATGTATTTCAAAGATTGCCGAGAGCGATGATTTCTCTTACTCATTCGGGAATAAATATGCCGCCGCCAGAAACGAAAGCTACCGCAGATTATCGGACAGGGCTGGTTGCCGATTAGATCAGCAACTTAGAAATGCGATTTCCAGAGCCGAGGAAAGAGGATGCACCAAGGCACAGACTAACCAGATTAATAAACTGTCCGTGATTATGCAGAATAAGCGGCTGAAAGAGATTTACGTTAGTGTGATTAAAGAAATGATGATTGCATACAGAGTAGAAATCGCATAATTAGATTTTACAGGGATACACAGGAGGAAAATAAAATGGAAGAAAATATGGATAGAGAAGACACAATGTTCGAAGTAGAGGACACTATTGATAAAATCAAGTTTCTTTTGGATGATTTCATGGAACAGTATGGATTTAATAGCACAGAAAAAATGGACGAACTGAAAAAATGGCAGTTTGCATATAACAAGGACTTTATGACCATGAAATTGTTGATTTTATGCGATTATGCCAATAAAGCAAGACAGAAATTTAAGGCTCTTGAATCTATGGAGCAGAAAGCGTGATCGTATGGCAAACAGAATCCAGTTCAATGACTTTCAGAAAAAGAGTGTGTACGCCAAGTGCAACGGAAAATGTGCAATATGCGGTAAACCTGTCAAATTCAAGAAAATGACAATCGACCACATTACACCGCTGTCCCGGGGCGGCACCAATGATATTAAGAATCTGCAACTTGCGTGTAAGCGCTGCAACAGCATGAAGAGCAACATGACGATGGATGATATGATGGGGCAGATTTCCGAGATTTTGAAGTATAACCGCAAACAGAAGTTGATTAGAGTGTTGGGAGGAATTGTGGAATGAATTACTATAAGACAGAGATCATTAATCTCGTACAGAATTGCGACAATAGCCACTGGCTAGAAGTGATTTATACGTTTGTAAAAAGATTATTGAAATGATACCATAGTATACTGAATGATACTTTCACCGTATGTTATAATATAAAATCATAATAAGCAAATTTTAAAGCGTTTACCTTTCGGGGTAGGCGCTTTTTTCGTGCGTAAAAAATAAATCGTAAAGGAGATATGAATTTATGCTGGTGGAAATTGTTGGAAAAAGATATGAAGAGAAAATTGTTACAACAAGTAGAAAAATTGCAGAAGGATTTGAGAAAAGACATTCAGATGTTTTGAGAGATATTGAAAACTTGGGATGTTCGGAAGAATTTAGACAACGCAATTTTGCGTTATCCTCTTACACCTCAGAGCAAAATAAAAAGCTTAAAGAATATATTGTTACAGAAGATGGATTTACAATTCTTTGCATGGGATATGGCGGTGAAAGAGCAATGGAATTTAAAGAACGATACATTGCAGAATTTAATACCATGCGTGAAGAATTAAAGAAAATTCACACAGAACGCCAGCAATGGCAAATTGAACGTGATAAAGGCGTTGTTATTCGCCACATTCTCACTGATACAATTAAGATGAAAATAACGGAAAGCCCAAACAAGAGATTTGCTTACCCGAATTACACAAATCTTATTTACCGTAATTTATTTGGAAAGACAGCCAAAGAACTTGAGAATGATTATGGCGTAAAGGCAAAAGAAAATCTTCGTGACTTTTTCACAGGTGACGACTTGGCGAAAGTTCAGAGCATGGAAATGCTGGTAAGCAGCCTTATTAATTGCGGCTGGGGCTATCAGCAAATTAAGGAATTTATTCAAAACGAAGCAACGAAATTAATTGCTTAAGAGCACTCAGATTTTAAATCAGAGTGCTAAAGTAGGTGAGTATATGGCAGAAGCATTTTTAAAAGTGGATGGGGTAGCGTTGCCCTGTCCTTCTTCTTTTACATGGGGATTACAGGATATATCGGCGTCAGAATCGGGAAGAACTGACGATACGACCATGCACAAAAACAGAGTTGGACAGAAACGAAAGCTGTCTGTAGGTTGGAATGGCCCAGACTGGGACACTGCTTGCAAAATTATACAGGCGGTAAATCCGGAGTACATACAGGTCACATATCCAGACTTGCTATCTGCAAATAAGCACGAAACTAGAACATTTTATGTTGGTGACAGGGAATCCCCTTTTAAGTGCTGGTGGATAGGAAATGAGCGCATGGAAGGACTTAGTTTTGATTTTATCGAGAGGTAAGATATGCGAAATTTATCAACGGAATTTAAAGAACAACAGAATAGTGGGAATCGTAACTATCTGAAATATGCAGATTTTACCTTTACGGACGGAAGCACATTATCCATTACCGACAAAGATTTATGGTCTAATGGCTTCAAATTTGAGGATGCAGTATCGCAAAGCGGTTCTTTTGATATCGGCGCAGCTATCGTAAATAAGCTGACATTGCAGATCAACAACTTTTCTGGCAACTACACAGATTACATCTGGGACGGAGCGAGAGTTGTTTGCCATATTGGGCTTGAATTGTCCACTGGTATTGAAAAAATCCGTATCTGTACCATGACAGTAACAGATGCCCCATATCAGAACACAGCTATTATTAGCTTAACTTGTGAAGATTCCATGCGATTATTTGATCGTGATTATTCAGAAAGTAAGCTGTCCTATCCGGCAACTAGATTACAGATCATACAGGATGCTTGCGAGGTCTGCGGCGTTACATTACAATCTACAAGGTTTGATAATGATGATTTGATAATACAGAATCGACCAGATGATAGCAGTATTACTTTCCGACAGGTAATTGCATGGGTAGCACAAATGGGCTGCCAGTGGGCGAAAACAGATGCATATGGTAGATTGTGTCTTGACTGGTATAAAAATGAAGTTCCAGACGATTTTTATAATAATGAAGAAGTACCATGGAAAGATATTGAAGGGAAAGATATCTTAGATACAACTGGCGCACAGATTATCACTGTTATGCAAAAGGGTATTACAGCCATAGATACAAATGGATTCACGCCATGGCTGTACGATATCGAAATAACAGGTGTAAAAGTTACAGAATACGTTGAAAATTCTTCTAAAAATGAAGCGAAAACATATCAGTCGGGGAAATCTGGATACGTTATCGAAATCAGCGATAATAAGTTGATTCAAGAAGGCTCTGGAGAGAAAGTTTGTCAAATTATTGCAGACAGGTGCGTGGGGCTGAAATTCAGACCATTTACCACAGGCGCATTGACCAATATTGCGTGGGAAGCTGGTGACACCATTGCGATTTCTGATAGAAATGGAAAACAGTACAAGAGCTTCCTAACTTCTGTTACTTTGAATCCAGGCGTATTTGAGCAACTTGAATGCAGTGCTAAGAGTGTATCTAGGAATAAGCAGAAACAGTATACACTTAGCCAACAGGTGCAAGCTGAAAACAAAAAGAACTTAAAAGATGAACGTACCGCCAGAGAAAAGGCACTGGAAGAATTATCACAGCGCCTTGCGGAATCTTCTGGAACATACACGACAGTAGAAACACAGCCGGACGGAAGCAACATCTATTATCTTCATAACAAGCCACAGCTGTCCGATTCTGATATTGTATGGAAAATGACTGCGGAAGCGTGGGCTGTTTCTACAGATGGAGGACAACATTGGAATGGTGGCATGACTGTTGATGGTGATGTGATTGCCAGAATTCTTACTGCTACAGGTGTTAATGCTGACTGGATTAATACAGGAACCATTAAGGCTATTGATAAAGATGGAAACACAACTTTCCTGGTTGATGTAACAACAGGAAGAGTTGTTATTAATGCGGATTCCGTCCAAGTCAAGGGAAAAGATGTTAATGCGATTGCAAAGGAAAAAGCAGAAACAGAAGTAAATAATTTTATAAGCAATACATACACAACTGATATTAATAATTTACAGTCTCAAATCGACGGACAGATTGAGACTTTTTTTTATGACTATGAACCAACCTTACAGAATATCCCGGCTTCTGGATGGACTACAAACGAAGAACGAAAGAAACATGAGGGTGACTTGTTTTACTGGAAATCCAAGGGATATGCTTACCGTTTTATGCAAGATGGGGCAACATGGAAGTGGCAATTGGTACAAGATACCGATATCACGTTAGCACTTGCCGCTGCAGAAAAAGCACAGGACACAGCAAATCATAAGCGTAGAGTATTCGTCGTTCAGCCGGAACCACCTTATGACATTGGAGACTTATGGACACAAGGCTCTAATGGTGACTTGATGAGATGTAGAGTTGCTAGAGCAAGCGGCTCTTATTCAGTGGATGATTGGGAAAAGGCTTCAAAGTATACGGACGATAGCTCTTTAGACTTATTTATCAATGGTGTTTTTAAAGATTCACTTAATTCTTTAAAGACGCAGATAGACGGGAAAATTGAGACTTGGTATCAGCCAAACGACCCTTCTCTTAAATGGATAAAAACAGAGGAATATCCGTGGTGTGATATTGACGGAAACAAGATTCTGGATGAATCCGGGAATGAAATTGTTTTAATATGGGAATCAGAAAAAGCAGAGCATGAAGGCGATCTTTGGCACAATACTTCTGATAACACACAATGGATATACAAATCTGGAATCTGGCAACCACAGTCCATACCGAACGAACTGTTGGACAAGATAGATGGGAAATCATCTGTTTACATGGTTCAGCCAACTCCACCATATTACGAAGGCGACTTGTGGGTAACAACCAATAGTGAAGGAAAGGCTTCTCTCAAAACTTCTTTTGTAAATCGTATTAATGGTGACTTTACTGCATCCGATTGGATTGACTTCAAGTATGCAGACAAAGACGATATCAAAAACGCAATTGATAATTATGATACCAGTCTTGGACAAGATGAAGTGTTTAATAAGCTTACAAAAGGCGGAACGGAACAGGGAATCTACATTCAAGACGGAAAAGTATATATCAATGCAAAATACATTTTAGCTGGCTTGCTTGCCGGTGAGAGAATTAATGGTCGTGGGCTAAAAGTCATTGATGATGACAAGAACGTAACCCTAGAGATTGACAGCAAAGGGAATGTTATCCTAGCTCCAAAGACTTTTTCCTTACAAGGGAAAACTGTAAAGGAAATTGCAGATTCTTCTGCCAGTACCGCAGTTTCTGGACAGACACAAACCGATATTTTCAGCAAGCTTACCAATGGCGGCAAGGCACAGGGGATTTACTTAGATGAAAATGGAAATGTCTATGTAAATGGAGAATACGTGCAAGCCAAAGGGATTAAGGTTGTTGATAGTAATGGGAAGACCACTTTTGCCATTGACAAAACTACTGGTTCGGTAACAATAGCAGCTTCACAGTTTACATTAGGAGATAAAAGCGTTGCAGATATAGCACAGGAAGAAGCTATAAAACAAGTCCAAGATATTACATCGGACAATATTATTAAAGGCTATTATCTAACAGAGCAAAATGTTAAAGATTATTGGTCTACACAGAGTGCATATACATATGAGTATGGAGTTCAGGATGTAGATGGCGGCAAAAATGCAATTAAAATAAACGGAACTGGAGCACAATTTGGAACGAAAAATTATAAGCCAATAAAAGTTACTGGAAATTATACTTTTTCGTTTTGGATAAAAACTAGTGTTGCAACACAAGTATATGTGTATCTTGGAAGTAAAACAATATTAAATGCTAAAACTACAACTGAATGGCAAAGACTGCAAGTAACAACAACTTTATCTAGCTTACCAAATGATAGTTTAAACAGTTTGAGAATCTTGACATCATCAGTTGGGTCTAGCGTAAAATATGATACTTATATTTATATGCCAAAACTTGAATACGCTTACACAAATGAGCAAGTGTTCAATATGCTTACAAACAACGGTGCAATAAAGGGCATGTACATGGAAAATGGAGAATTGTATTTTTCATTCACCTATGCACATGGAGGTACATTGAAACTTGGCGGTTCAAATAACGGAAATGGGTTACTTTCCATTCTGAATGCAAGCGGCACACAGGTTGGATATATTGACAATACAGGCGTTCATTTTAACCAAGGTGAATTTTCTGGAAGCGTAAAGTCACTAACTGGGGAAATTGGAAACTGGCAGATTGATAAAACAAATGGAAAATTAACCTCTGCAAACGGTGCCATTGTACTTGATGCGAAAAACAACATGGTAACCATAAATGGCGTTGATCTAAAAGCAAATGGAAGCGGATTTGTAATTGATGGCGGCATAAAAATCAGAAATCCACTAAGCGGTTTCGGTGATGCTACGAATTTTTTCTGTCTTGAAAATATGGGAAATATTACAGACGGAACACACTTGGGTATTAATTCAGATGGAATGGTTATTAAAGTCCCATCATCTTCTTGGCGTTATAAGTCAATTCGGACAACAGTTAAAGAAGAAGAGCTGGAAGAACTCTATAGGACAAAGGTTGTTTGGGCAAAGTATAAAGAAGGATATCTCGATAAAAACGACAGCAGATATGACAAGTTAATGCCTATGTTCCTTGCAGAGGACATGGAAAGACGTTTCCCAATTGCAGTAAACCATTTGCCAGATGGGAAGCCCGAGGATTGGAATTACAGAATTATGATTCCATCCATGTTCGCTATGATAAAATTCAATCACGAGAAAATCAAGGAACTCAAATGCGAGAATGAAAAATTGAAATCTGAATTAAAAAGCATTAAAGAAGAACTTGCAGAAATCAAACAATTGTTAGGCAAATCAATATAAAGAGGGTGAGAAATCATCCTCTTTTTATAAATTAATATCAATAATTAAAGGAGGGCAACAACATGCCGAAATGGACTGAATACACATCAAAAAATACGTTAGCGGATAATGACGAAGTAATGCTGTATGACGCAACTGCGAGAGCGAATAAACGTGGACTAATGAGCAAGTTTTGGGATTATGTAGTTGATAAAATGGCAACGGCTGTGATCTCGAAATTGCAGACAAATAATAAGACAATCATCGGGGCAATAAATGCACTAAATAGTGAGACCAAAAAATACATTAGCAGAGCTGAATATATAAAAACCGAAAATAATCGTACTCTATATCGTATTGCACCAATCGTTTCAGATATTAGCGTATTGTGCATTAATAGAACTGGGCTTTATCTTATAACTCTCGGACAAACTGGTGGAGTATTTAATAATGCATCAGTAAAAAAAATATATGAAGGTGGAAATGATGCCAAAATTCAAATTGGTGAGAATAGAAAAAGTATAATTTTTGAATGTGATACATATTCCAATCCTATTTTTATTAGTGTTTTTAAATAACCTTGTATAATTATTATTTTAGTAAAGTAATCGTCAGATTGTCGCCTGATGATAATACCATTCCATGAAGCCATTCAAGAGATTTGCTTTTAAATGTGACTGTTTTAAAATCTGTAGAAACAGATATTAACAGATCATTGTCTTGGAATGAGTGGAAAAAGCTTGTTTCTTAATACAAAATCTTTTTACACGATACCCAATTATTACTTGACTTATAGGCTACAGTGATTTGATTATTATTAGCAAAAATTGCGCAAGCGTCAGAGCCGTATGTAGAAGGTAAAAAAATTCCAAAAGACCATGCTGGAATTTTCTCACCAGTATTTCCCACGTTAACACTTGTTCCTCCAACACTTAATAATTTTGCCTTAGTTCCATCCGGCATTTGCGTAATTCTCTCGGCAATATTGGGAAGCGAGTCACTATAGAGTTTATTGGAGAGATAAGAAAAAAATAACAAAACACTACCAAACATAAAATGAATATGATATAATCAGTATATCAAAATCAGAACAATAAAAAGGGAGCTGAGTTCCCGTCTACCAAACAAAAAACTCAGCTCCAAGCACCACAAAGGGTACAGTATTATTATAGCACAGTACTCTCCCTTTGTGAACCCAAAAGGAGGGTATTTTTATGGAAAACTTTGCAAACGAATTTGTAAGTAAGTTGGATGGAAAGATTTCAGATGAAGCACTTAGGACAGTATTACAGGAATTGCAAGTGTTTACGTCTAACTACGATATCAGCCAGAGAGAAACGCATGTGGTTCCGTATCAAAGCAATGTCCCAGATTGCTACAGTGTTTACATGGTGGCAAAAAAGATTGAGGGCATGTCTCCAGAATCCATGAAAACCTACAATTTTTATCTCACAGATTTTTTTGAACACATTAACCGACCATTTGAACAGGTTACAACAAATGATATACGGATTTATCTGTACGAAACTCAGAAACGAACAGGGGTCAGCAATCGAACACTGGATGGAAAACGGCTTGTTATAAACACCTTTATGGATTGGTGTTGGAAAGAGGGGTATATTCCAAACAATCCATGCGCAAGTATTAAGCCCATTAAATTTGAGGAAAAGCCAAGAGAACCACTTAGCAACATGGAGCTTGAAATAGTGCGTGATGCTTGCGAAAATTACAGAGATAAAGCGATGATTGAGCTTTTCTACAGTACAGGATGCCGCTTATCTGAAATGGTGAATTTAAAAATTAGTGATATTGATTTCACTTCCAAAGAGGTTCATTTGTTCGGAAAAGGAAGCAAGCACCGAACATCTTATTTAAACGCAAAGGCGGAATATATGTTGAAAAAATACTTTGAATTGGAACGCCCAAAAGATTCAATATCGGATTCTGTATTTGTGATATTCCGAAAGCCTTATAATGAAATGCACAAAGGATCAATATATGCGAGAGTAAAGGCTATTCAAAAGCGTTCTGGAATCGAAAGAAGCCTGTTTCCACACTTACTTAGACACACGATGGCGACAGATGCCTTAAATAGAGGAATGAACGTTGCGGAAGTAAAAGAAATATTAGGGCATGAAAATCTTGATACCACAATGATTTATGCTAAAATCAGCCACGATTCTGTGAAATTTAATCATAAGAGATATATTATATAAAGAGTTTATGCTAAAGAGCACTCCAAATGGGGTGCTTTTTATTATGCACTTTTTAACCTCAACAAGAAAGGAGACCATACATGAATATCAATACCTCATTAATCAGCAACAACAACAGCTACGCAGGACAAACACCTCGGTATATTGTCATCCATAATACAGATAATATAGCCAAAACAGCAGATGCCAAAGCACACGCCACTGCACAACATAATGGCAATTTTCATGGCTATTCAGCCCATGTATTCGTTGACGATAAGTCAGCATACCAAGCCTTGCCGTACAATCGTGGAGCATGGCATGTTGGGGTAGATTACGGCGGTAAACTTTTTGGAACTGTAAATAATCATAATTCCATCGGAATTGAAATGTGTATGAATGCCGGATATAACTACGAAAAAGCATACCAGAATACCGTTGATGTATGCAAGCAATTGATGAAAAAGTACAATATCCCGGCATTCCGAGTAGTGCAGCATTACGATGTGTGCGCTAAGAATTGTCCATCCGTTATCCGTAAAAATGGTGACTGGGATAGATTCAAGAAGCTCATTTCCAGTGAAACCGTGACAGCGCCAACCACAAAGCCGACAGTAAAGGTTGACAAGTATTACCGTGTTCGCAAGACCTGGAAGGATTCCAAGAGCCAGATCGGGGCGTACAAGTCATTGAAAAATGCGAAGAAGGCTTGCAAAGCCGGTTACTCTGTTTTTGACTGGAACGGAAAGGCTGTTTATTCCGTAACAGCAAAGAAAAGTGTAGCCAAAGTTGCAAAAGAAGTAATCAATGGCGAATGGGGGAATGGACAAGATAGACGAGACCGCCTGGAAGTTGCTGGCTACAACTACGCGGAAGTGCAGAAAAAAGTCAATGAATTACTGAAATAATAATACTCCCGGGGCTTTCCCGGGAGCTACTTAAATGTTGTATATTCTTCAAATTCGTTTCTTATTTTCGCAAAGTCTTTTCTTCTGATGGGAACAGTATTCCCAGAAAACATAAGGAACGAAGTGTTTATTTCTTTTACCTCGTCCATGTTTATTATGTAGCTCTGGTGACACCTCAAGAATCTGGAATCCAGTAATTCTTCAATATCGGATAGTTTACATCGTTCCGTATAAACTATACCGCAAGTGCAGTGGATAATGATGTATTTGTTTCGGCTCTCAATATATTCGATATTTTGAAACTCCACCCGATGAATAAAGTCTTTTCCTTTTATCATAAGAGTGCTTTTGCTGATATGTTCCAGAGCATGATTGAAAGCACTATACATTCTGCCGTTTTCAGAACCTTTTATGATATAGTGTACCGGGAGTATATCAAGAGCTTCAAAAACATACTCTTTGTGGGCTGTCCAGAAAATAATATTTCCATTATAGCCATTTAATCTCAATTCCTTTGCGACTTCAATTCCATTTTCTTCTTTCAAAACGATATCCAAAACCACAATATCATACCACTCGCCATCTGCCACATCATCAATAAGCGGCTGCCCTTTATCATACGGAGTAATCAATGCTTTTATATCACCATTTCGTTTGAGAAAATTATTAATCCGATGCATAAATATATCAATCTGGATTTCGCTATCATCACATATTGCAATTCTCATTCAAATCATCTCTTTTCACGTAAAATTCGCCACCAGAGGTGCTAATTTCGCCATTTCCTGTGTGATTGTATATTTTTTGATACAATGTTATTGTAATACATTAAGATGATAGTGTAAAGGGGATGGATTCATGGAGAAACATAAAAAAATTATAATTGTGTTTATACTGATATTCGTGCATGTGCTCTTGATTCAATATGTTTACTTCTGCCCGGAGCGTAGTATTATCTTTGGGAGGGGTAAAACTATCGCAATTGCAAAAGCAGAGGTAAAACAGGTTGTCCATGAGCGCTATAAATCCCTCGCTGACAAGCATCCAGCCCCTTTATTTCTATCTATTATTATTACGATTTGGAAAAGCAAAAATCACAATATTTACACAAAAAAACTTATAATTCATCAAAAAATTAGAAGAAACCAGCTTCCTAGGAAAGATTTAAGCGGAAACAATTCTATCCCAGTATATGGTTATGAAAACATGATATAATTTAATAAATAAGAACATATGTTTGCAATATTGGGAGGGATTTACGTGGATTACAAGAAAGAAATTATTGAGATGCTTGAAAATATACATAGCGAAAAGTTTATGAAGTTTTTGTATAACATGATTATTTCATTTAAAAAACAATGGGGCTATTAAAAAAAGCAGGGAGATTAATCCCTGCTCTTTTTGTAAAGAAATTCAATCATGTCGAAAACACTCTTTTTATCAGTGTCACTCAGTTCAAGCAACAGCTTAACATGTTCTACAGATATTGTGTCAATCATAAGTTTTGGGATAAAATCTGTTTCGGTTTCTAAATTATCTTCCCATCCCATCAAATATGCTGGAGTAGTGCAGAGCGCATCCGCCAATGGCTTTGCATATTCTGCTGGTACCTTGTCAATATCTCCTTTTTCATATCTAAATATAGTAGATCTTGATACGCCCAACTTTTCAGCAAGTTCATCAGCGCTCATACCAAGCTGTTTTCTTCTCTTTTTTATTTGTTCGCCAGTTTTCGACATTTTGTACACCTCCTTTCTGAAATATATAATATCATTAATGTTGCGAAAATGCAACAAAAATAATTGCAAAAATGCGAATTTTTATATTGACAAATGCGACTGCAAGAGGTAATATATAATCACAAAGTCGCATTAATGCTACTAGAAAGGAGGTAACGCTTGTGGTTGTAAATATAGCAAGGCTTAAAGGTAAAATTGTTGAACATGGAAACACACAAGAAGCTGTTGCAAGCGCAATTGGTATGGATAGAAGCACTTTTTACCGCAAACTGAAAGATGGTGGAGAGAAGTTTACAATTGGTGAAATTCACGGAATTGTAAGCGCAGTTCCTTTAAGCAGGGAAGAAGCAATAGATATTTTTTTTACACAGTAGTCGCAATAATGCGACAGGAGGCATTAATGTTAATTCATTTAAAAAAAGCTCTTGATGACAAAGGAATTACAATCAGAGCGTTTGCAAAGGTTCTTAGTGTTGATGAAAGGACTATTCAAAACAAGATAAAGGGGAAAACACCTTTTACATATCCAGAAGCAGTCCTTTCTAAAAAAGAGCTTTTTCCAGAATATGATCTGGAATATCTGTTTAAAGAAGAATAGCAAAAAACTGACAGGAGTGCTGTCCTATCAGTTTTTGCCTAAATTTGTTTACCTTATGTGTTTTGCAGACGGAACGCACTTGTTCAGTCACATAAGCAGCACCAAATGTTTCTTGAAACACTTCGCCACTTACGCAGTTTTAGTTCTGCGATTGAGTAAAAAAAGATTAGCTGCCCATTAGTTGGCGAATGTAGGAATTTTACCTATAAAAGTAAAATTGCTTAACGGTCTTTGGTAACGCAGGTTACTCTGCTTGCGACCTACAATAAGGAACAGGGCAAATTCAAAAGTTGGGTCAAAGCAAACAACTCCTTTCATTGCCCATTATTTGGGTATGAAATAATTTTAACACATAGGAAAAATATTTTCAATGCAAGAAAGGTAAGGTGGTGAATATTCCTGGCGAAACTATTGTGAAATTCAAAAACGGAACAGTGTTACATATGCCGTTTGAAATGTATGAAGAAATTTCTTTCGATAAGAAATCAATTACAGAACTTGAATTTAAAAAAAGCGGAATAATTTGCAAAGTAAAGTTTTCCTTCGATGATGTACTCTATGTTATGAGAACAATACTGAATGCATCTGAAGCAAATCAAACTTTTAAAGCAAAAATTGATGGAAAGACTGTTTCAGAATGCGTTTTTGATGGAATTACTTCTGCTGTTCAGAAATCCATTCGTGATACTGACGTAGAAGATTAACGGCAATCGAGGTAGATAATCCAGTAATGACAGTTACAAAATTATCTGTATTTTCGATCGTGCTAACTGTTGGGGTGATTAGTTTTTCCATGTCAACAGTTTTTTAAAAATCATCAAAGCTTTTCAAATTAACACCTCCTTCCTAAAGGAGACTATATCACAGAAAGGAGACTAATGAACGAATTAATACCAATTAATTATGACGGCGAACAGCCTACGGTATCGGCAAGAGAGCTTTATAAGGCACTTGAAGTCAGCAAAAGATTTTCTGCGTGGTTTGAGACAAACTCACAAGGGTTTGTAGAAAACGAGGATTTTACAAGTGTACTTTCGGGTACGGTTGTAAACAATGGAGCACACAGAGAAATACAAGATTATTTTTTATCAGTAGACATGGCAAAACACATCTGTCTTATGAGTAGAACTGATAAAGGAAGAGAATGCCGGCAATGCCTTATTGATTTGGAAAAAGCCTGGAACACGCCAGAGCAGATATTTGCCAGAGCACTAAAGATGGCAGACCAGACAATAGCCAAGCTTAAAGACACAAATAAGTCTCTTGTGGAGAAAATCGAAGCCGACAGACCAAAGACAATTTTTGCTGATGCGGTATCAACTAGCCACACTTCAATCCTTATTGGTGATCTTGCAAAGTTAATTTGCCAGAACGGTGTCCAGACAGGACAGAAGAGATTATTCCAGTGGATGCGAGAAAACGGATATCTGATGAAGTCTGGTGCAAGTTACAATATGCCAATGCAGAGATACATTGAACAAGGGCTATTTGAAGTTAAGGAATCCAGTGTTCAGAATCCAGACGGAAGTGTCAGAGTAACGAGAACCACAAAAGTTACTGGAAAAGGACAACTGTATTTTATTAACAAGTTTTTGGGAAATGAAATGGCAAGTTAGGAGAGGAAAAACATAATGAATGTTGAAGAATATTTAAATCAAAAGTTGTCAAGTTATGAGGGACAGAAATATTTAGAGTTCAGAAGAAGAAACGGACAGAAAGCAGATGAACTTTACAAAAAGGTAAAGGATGAAATTGCCGAATGCCATCTGTCCGTTACCGAAGCAAAAGGTTTTTTGGAATTTATGAAGTTGGTCGTTGAAGGAGCTTCATATATTACACCAAAGGAATAACAGTGGTACTAATGGTATTAACACCTAAAGCATCTGTGCTGTCAGTTACATCTTGAATTTCTTTTGCAGTGTGAAGCATTGAAAGAATTTCTTTTGAATACGGATGTTCTTTGCCACAGTTTGGACACGAAATTTTATCCGCACTTATTGCTTCATTCAAGTAGTAGCTACAACGACAGTTACAAGAAACTTTTATTTGTAGAAACATTTTAACACCTCCCTTCTGTGAACATTATACCATTCAGAAGGGGAAAATAAAAGAAAACATGGAGGAAAAACAACATGATTAAATTTGATAAAGGCTTAGTTGAAATTTCTGGTAAAGGTATTGATATTCTTGCAGAGTACGCAGTCATTACTTACAGAATCAAAGAGATGTTTATGAAAGATGGTGGAAAAGAGGAAGAAGTAAACGAGCAGCTTAGAGAGGTTTTTGAACGAGGACTTTTGAGTGAAGAAGAGCTTGACAAGAAGTTTATGGAAGCTGTTGGAGAAGCTATGAAAAAGCCTGAATTAGCAGGAATGTTGGTTGGTGCAGCGTATGCAGCATTATTCGGTCAGAATGATAAGGAGGAAAACATGGGAGAAAATAAGAGTACAGATTATATTCCAGAGAATGTCAATGAAGAGTATGCACTTCTGGTTGGAAGATTAAAGGCGTTTGAAGCATGGGCGAATAATGTGAGAGATTATGATTTCACAAAGGATATGGCATTTAGAATGCTTGGACTTGATGTAGAAGAATCGAAGGAGGAAAAGGAAAAATGAAATGTTTTAAAGGCTTTGACAAAGACTTAAAGTGTAGAGATTTCCAGTATGAAATTGGAAAAGAATACACAGAAGAAAAAGCAAACATTTGTAGTTATGGATTCCATGCTTGCGAATACCCGATGGATGTATTTAATTATTATCCTCCTTCAGATTCCAGATATTGTGAAGTTGATCTTGAAGCGAACGATCAGAAATCACATGATGATAGTAAGAGAGTTGGGAAGAAAATTTCCGTGAAAGCAGAAATTGGAATTGCCGGAATTATCAAAGCTGGCGTTGAGTATATAAAAGAGCAAGTTGATTGGGAAAATGATAAAGCAACCAATACCGGAAATCAGTCAGCGGCAACCAATACCGGAGATTATTCAGCGGCAACCAATACCGGAGATCAGTCAGCGGCAACCAATACCGGATATCAGTCAGCGGCAACCAATACCGGAAATCGGTCAGCGGCAACCAATACCGGATATCGGTCAGCGGCAACCAATACCGGAGATTATTCAGCGGCAACCAATACCGGAAATCGGTCAGCGGCAACCAATACCGGAAATCAGTCAGCGGCAACCAATACCGGATATCAGTCAGCGGCAACCAATACCGGAGATTATTCAGCGGCAACCAATACCGGAGA